>Ga0208899_1000016_pt1 | contig 93864 bp, 135 predicted proteins | sample VirMetDEL_Nov_24_FD_184518 | JGI IMG/M metagenome (GOLD analysis project Ga0208899, IMG submission 184518) | Aqueous microbial communities from the Delaware River and Bay under freshwater to marine salinity gradient to study organic matter... | ecosystem: Environmental > Aquatic > Marine >... | reverse complement strand
TTGTTAGTTCTGTTGCCATACTTTTTCCTCCTGTGTTAAAAGAAGGTCAAAATTTGATTTGAAACCGCTAATGCCAACTATCCTATGCCTTTGGATATATAATGGGATTTTGCCAAAGCATATGGTAAGATAAAAAGTTCTCCAGTAAATAACGCACTAAAGTATTGAACTTGACTCTTACCCTAAAAAAACAGGGCCAAAGCCCTGAATTTTCATCCTTTATTCCAGTAGAATTGATTTAATCATGTAATGTTGGAGAAAATGGGTCTTGTCCACCTACATTTTTTCCAGCATCACAAGTTGGGCAAGTGAGAAACATAACTCCATTATCCCAGCCACTATGAATTTCATCTCCACAATCTGCACATAATCCCATTGTTGCACAATTCTCTTGATGGTCATAACATGGGTTACAGTAAAGGGTTTCAATTCCCAGAACTGTGCAGGTTTGGTTATTACAGTCTTTTGTTTTGCATTTCATGATAATACTGTATCTTTGAGTATATAGTATAAAATTGTCAAAGCATATGATTGTAAATTTATGGTTTACCCAACCATATGGCTTTGTTGCAAATTTTTATTTATTATTTATTTTAAAGAATAAACGGCTTATTAGTTAAGATTACATCACTTGGGCTAACATATTATTACAGAAGACCCGCTACACTTATAATATGAACGAACTTAGAACAAAATGAGCCTGATGAGTAGTTCAGATACTCTTGAACAACAGATAAATAGAAATGTAGATACCATTAAATCACAATTAGAAGATATATTAGGTATCATTAAAGATAATACAGACAAAACATTATCTGAGAAAGAATTAAAAATACTTAAGAATATTCAAAGTAAGATACAAATACTTAAGAAACAAATAACTGATGTATTAAATATTAAAACAAATACTAAACAAACAAAATTATTTTAAAAGAAAATAATAAATAAATAAAACATTTTTATTCTGGTTATACATAAAAAATAAAAAATAAAAAAACGCAAGTGCCAAAAAAATTCCAGCCCAAATTTTGAGAAAAAAGAGATGATTAACATGAATTGGCAAAATATTCTTAAAAATACTAAAAAAGATATTTTAGAGGGCCTTCATATTCTACAACAAAATATTACTCCAGACATTCTAGAAAAACATACAATGGAAAGAGGCATACATATGTTTAATATAAAAAAGAAAAATGATAGTTTTTATTTTGGTCGTGTTAATCTGCGAATAAACGAACCTAAACCTGCTGGTTTTGGTTCTTCAAAAAATATCAAAAAACCTAAAGAAAAAATTGTTTCTATAATTAAAGAACTTAAAGAAAGCAATTTGAAAAATTATTCCGATGAGAATGGAAAACTTAGGGCATTATTCGTAGTGATTACTCCAAACGTTGATGAACAATACCTAGAGATAGATATGAAGCGTAAATAAAAATTCCAGCCCAAATTTTGAGAAAAACGTGATTACTATGTGGAAAGACGAAATTATTAAACGACAACCAAGAGATGTGCAACTAGAAAAGAATATTAATAGATTTATCAAAGAAATTGAAAATATGGAAAACAGATTATCAACAATGGATATGTATATTCCTTTACCTCAAAAAGCAGAAAGACCAATTAAAAAGGCTCTTAAGGCTTTAGAAGAGGCAGAAGAGGCACTAAGAGATGTTCTCGATGAAGTTTGAAAAAAAATTCCAGCCCAAAATTTGAGAAAAGGTGATTAAAGATGAAATGGGAAGATATATTAAAAGACACCAATACAGCAATAGCGAAGATTCTAAGTAAAATATTTGTAAAAGAGTATATTCAAGAACTCTTAGCAAAGCCTAATCCGAAACAAGCGACTATTGAAGTATTAGAAAGTGAAATTAAATATACAAAACGAACTATGGAAACCATAGTTCCTTATAAAATCCTAATAGAAGAACATCGAAAAAAGATTGCTAAATATGAAGAGGCTATTGAGAAAATAAAGAATTTAAAGTGATATTATGTGGAAAGACACTCTAAAGAAAAGAAAAACTAACTTAGGAAGAGGTTCTGGAGGCATGACTCCAGAAGAACTTAAAGAGGCTAAAGAAAGACTTAGAAGAAAAGAAAGAAGAAAAATACCTCTCAGCGAATTAAGAGAACAAGAAAACGACCCAGAATTTAGAGCAAAACAAGAAAGGGCAAGAAGAAGCGTCAAAGATAAAAAAAGTGATTATTATGACATGGGAAGAAATACTTAAAGAAAAATCCATATTTATAAAATTTCGTGAAGAATTAAATAATCTCCTGCGCCAAGCAGATATTCTTGTGGGAAAAAAGTATAGCACTAGAGAAAAACAGTATGGTACTAGAGAAGAAGCATTTTTAAGGAAAGTTGATGCATTTTTGAACAAGTTGAAAGATAACGATATTACTGCTAAAACGGATAAAGGTCAAATTTTCTTTGATGCAAAAACAACAAAGAATCTAAAGGAATTGATTGAATTAGCAAAATACTACAATGCTGGTAAAAGCGGAAAAGGTGATTTTTAAAAAAAAGTGATTAATATGTGGAAAGATGAAATAATTAGAAAAAGGTCATTTACTCGACTTTATAGTAGAAATGAAAAAAGAGAAGCAATCAAAGAAGTAATGGATAGTTTAGAAGAAACTATCAAAATTGCTGAGAAAAATAATGAGCAGATGAAGTTGATGATTCTTCAAAGTTTAACATCGGCACGATTTGAATTACAAAAAAGATATGACACCATACAAGGCGATAGACCTTATCAATAAAAAAGTGATTAAATGTCAGAAGTTCCCATATTGTACTTGACTTCAACTGATACGTTAGAATTATTACAGAATTTAACAACTTTGCATAAAGACATCATACCCGATTTGGTGGAAAACATTTATAGGTATTCAGAAGATAAGTTGGAACTAGAGGACTTTGAGGATATGATAAAGGCTTTTCTTTACTTTACAAGTGAGGCATTAGATTCATTAGTTAGATTAAATACGTTATTGCACAATCAATAGGTGATATTATGTGGAAAGGAATTGTTAAAAAACAAATTAGAAAAGGCGCAAGTTACGAAGAAGATTTCGTAAGTAAACATAAAGGTAAGCAGGATGATTTCGGTATTTATGTTCGTTCACCTGAAAATGTTAGCATTATTAAAGAAGAAGCAACATTAGAATGGACAGGTTCTATTGAAGTTTATTCTGCTGGCTTTGGTGCATTGAGTTCTTCATCCAATAAATTAACACTAGAAATAGAATATGTTAAAATGGGGGATGACGACGAGAAAGAAATAACTAAAGAGTTCGTTTTTACTGGTAATTTTGAAGATGATGGAGGCGGTAATCCTGAAGATATTACAGTTGATATGGATTTTTCGGATTTTAACAATCCAAAGATTACAAAAGTGAAAGTAGCATATGAGGGGCGATTTAATGAGTGATTGGTCAAAACTTCTTAAAAATCAGAAAGAAGCGTCAAGCGCACAAAGCCTCGCTACTTTACAACAAAATCTAAAAGATGCACCAAGATATATTAAAATTGCATTAAATGAAATAGAAAGATACCTAATGGGTGAGAAAAATGTATAAGGACATATTGAAGAGAGATAGAATGCCAAAGCCAAAAAGGGGCAAAGGCCGTCGTAGACAAACTGCTGAAAAAGACCGTAAAAAAGATGAATTTGGCGGTATGCAAATTAGTGGTGATGTTGAAGCAATTATTGGAAATAAAGAAGAGCGTGATAAAAGAGATGAAAGAGAAGCAGCCGATAAAAAATCTGGAAGGGTAAATCCCTTTGAAATAACTGCTGATTTTGCTCAAGCCACAGATGTTTTTGAAAAAGACTTTAATGACTTTGAAATATTTGATGAAATGAAAAAGCGAGTTAATGGGCTTTTTAAAGAGGCTGAGTTTTATTTTAAGCAAGGTGAAAAAAGGCAAAAGCAATTAGATACTGAATTTAAAGAAGCACTTAAGCGAAAACAAGGTATTGCTAGAGTAAGAAAAACTATTGAAACTTCAAACTATTATAGTCTTAAGAAATTCAATGAAAAACTAAAAAGCGAGAACATGAAAATTGGCAAAAAGAATTATCCAGTTATTGAAGTTTTAGCAGCAATTGTGGTTGTTACTATTCAGGGTGATGATAAAGAAGCAACTGTTAGAGAAACATTTAATGACGCAGCCGATTACTTAGAAAGAAGGAATTTTGACCTTCTTACTCAAGGAGCGAATGGTTATAAGTTTTTGATAGATTTGGCTGAAAGATTAGGAATAGATGAATATGATAGGCCACGCATGGTAGTAGGAAGAACAGGTAAATTTTATCTTGAAGAAGGACAAGCCACATATTTTGATTTAGACGATGTTCTTTGAATAGGTGATTCTATGAACTGGTTTGAAGTATTGAAAAAAACAATGAACGCTTTAGAGTTCATTGAATATTTTCAAGAAAAGTTGGGAGGAAAACCAACTTATCCTAGTACTGCTAGTTTAAGAATACCTGAGAATAAACTCACAAGACCTATCGTTTACAAATTAGATTATCCAAATGGCTACATTAAAGTAACGATGGGTAAAAAAGGAGAAAAGCACGTTAATGTAAATGGCGTAGTTGTGGCAAATGTTTTTAACCTAAAGGATGCAGTAGAAGAAGTAGAAGAGGCCGTTGGCTCAGATACCTTTGAAAAGAAAGCAGGTGGAGTATCATTTGGTGGTCATGGAACAAATCCAGAACTATTCAATATAAAATACGGAGGTGGAAAAGGTGGCAAAAAACGTAAGAAAGAAGACGAGTAAATATAATAAACAGTCTATTACGCAAACCTTTGAAGGTTCTGATTTTCAAAAAGATTACAATGATTGGGAAAATCATTGTGATAGTATTGACAAAGATGAGTTACAAGTTCAAAATGGAACGCTTTTGGACTTTTTAGTTCAACACGTTGATGAAGCAAGAGATGGCACATCAAGAAATGGTGCGAGATTGCCAATCAAAGAAATACGTGAGATTTTAAATTCAGATATTATTACTAAGCCCGCTATTCAAAAAGTAAAAGATATGCGTAAGCATATTTCAGAAATGAAGAATAGCAAAGGTAAGGGTGGATTAGACCCAGCATTCATTTCATTTACAGATAGAGCCTATGATAAAAGAAACAAGTTTAGGTCAAAGCGAACTGTTTATGGACATTACATGACTCAGAATTATGTTAATAGAAAGACGTTTAAGGATAAAAATTTCAAAGGTGAACCTGTTGATGGAGATTGGCTTACAGGAAAAAATCCTCCGCATCTTGCATTATTCTCGGAAACAGAAGGAGATTACAGTAAGCCCTTTGGTTTGTTAAAAATTCTCGATAATGCCATTGATTCATTTAAAGAAATCACAGTTCAGCCTATTATTGATAGTATCACTAGAGCGAATGCTATGAAACTTGATAGTATTTACCCGATTGAAAAGTTCTTCGACAATGTTGTAAAAACAGATGGTTATTGGAAAGCAAGCGGGGAATTGAAAACTTCTTCTGTTGCTTCTGAATTCAAAGCAACACAATTTGATGTAAAGCCAAGTGGTGCAAGAATCATACAAAGGCTTACAAATTTAGAAGATGTTGCGGGAAAAATTACTGCTTTTAAGATTAAAGCGACAATACCAATTAATTATTTGGTTGGTGAAGCACTTAAGAGAAAGAATAAGAAAAACGCACCTGCTGGAGAAAAGAACCGAGCATGGGCAAAATCAGGTTTTGATTACAGAAAGACTCGAAAAGAAGTATATGGCAAAGATACAAAGAGTCCAGACAAAAAGGTAATAAGTAAGTCATGGCAAGAAGTCATAAGGGCGTGATGCATATGTGGAAAGCCATATTGAAGGATGAAAGGTTTGATGCCTTTAGACAAAATATGTCGAGTATGCACGAAGATATGCTAAGAGCAGAAAAAGGTTCAGTAATTTCAAGAGCCGAAAGTATGATAGAATCCTTGTTAGATTACAAAGAAGACTTGATGGAAAAGAAGGAAAATAAAAGACTAGATAGATTTATTGATGACAATTTTCCTATAAGGCAAATAGATAGTCTAATCGCATCGTTAAGAAAATTTAAAGAAAGTATGGAAAAAAAATTAGGTGTTTAGTATGTGGAAGAACGAAATTAAAAAGAATAGACGCAATTTGTCAAGAGATGACATTAAAAGATATTGGCCTGAACCTAGTGAATGGTATAAAGATTTAGAAGAAGTTCGGGGATTTGGTCAAATGTTTGAAGATTTTTTTAATCTCGGAGTAGGAGGCGGGGAAACTATTTGGTATTATTGGGAAAAACCATGGAAATGGAATCCTGAATATAAAATCCTATATGATGCAGGAATTAAATTAGGCTTAGACCCTGAAGATTTAAAAGAATATATGTATGATAATAATATTTATTCTTTACAAGATTTAAAGAAACACATAGAGAAAAAGGATGATTAGTATGTGGAAAGATATTTTAAAAGGCGAAGAAGTTCATCCTAGCGTAAAAGGTTTCATTGGTAGAAGAATGTCAAAAATTCGTCAAGCGATGATTAAAGAACAAAAAGAAATAGAAGAAGCGGAAGAGTTTATGCAAGGTAAACTTTATGCAAGTTACCCCTTTAAAATAAAAGACCAAGTAGAAAGGGGCATAAAAGAGCAAAAAGAAAAAATAGAAAAATTAGGTAAAATAATAGGTGCTAAATTTAGTCCACAACATGATAAATTCCCTATGACCCCTTCACAAAGATTAAGCCCATCTACTAAAAAATTAAAAGTTAAAAGAATGGAAAGACCAAGTGCGTTTAGTTATAATCCTAAAGATACTTTTGATTCAAATGTTATGAGAAGATTTAATATTTCTGAGAAAGACTTTAATGCGATGAGTAGAGAAAGAAAGGATGGTTTTAGAGAAGGCTATAAATTATTAGAAGGGGATAAATAAAATGGTTACTCGTAAGCGTTGTGGTTTTTGCCAACATGAAAATAGGGAAGAACTTGAATCCTTGTTAGAAACAGGGCAAGCAAGTTGTGATGCCCTAGATTTGCAGAATGATTGGAGAAGTGGAACTTCCTCCCAACATCAAAGAAATCACATGGGGAACTATGAAATGGCTTCTAATCCTCGTTGTGTGCTATGCACAGACCCGATGAGAAAACACTATGAGATTGCGCTTTCGGAAGGTAATATCACAAGTGAAGCAGTTTCTGAGGCTCTAAACGTGTCGAAAGAACAGGTGCAACGGCACATGAAGCACCACTTGTCGCCATTGGTACAGAAATCTGCGGCCTCCTTGATAGCGAAAAAGGAGGTAAATGAAGTTGATTTGTTATCAGCGAATGTTCAGCGATTAGATATGAAATTAGATGATGTATTCGCTATGGATGATTTAGACCCAAAGGTGATTGATAGTCTCACCAAACTCGCTAGAGAGATTCGTGAATCATTAAAGTACCTTATGGAGTTTAAAGGCAAATTGGTTCATAAAAGACAAGATACAGTTATTTTCGCACAGATGCAAATTGTTCAAGAAGTGCTTGCACAGAACAATCCTGAGATTTGGCTTGACATTAAAAAAGAAATGCAGGAGAGATTACAATGAGTTGGGAAGATATAATTAAAAAAGAAAATGAATTACCCAAACCATTCAAAGATGTCATAAAATGGAAAGGCAAATATTATAAACACTATGATACTAAAACAAGTGATTATGCACCTTTAGGAATTTATTATATATATTTTCCATCTGATAAAGATGGTAATTTAGTCGGTAATTCTCTAACTCATGAAATTAAAGAACTTGCTTTAGATTCGGATAGTGTAGATGCTAAGATAATTGAAGGCGATTTTGGCTATGTTGGTGTTGATTAAAAATATACAGGAGAGATTACAATGACACGCTGTAAATTACTTGACCAATGGTTTGATTCAAAGTCTAAAGAATTAGATAAGGAAGAAAATAAGCAGAAAAAAGATTTAATTACTGGACAAAAGAAGTGATTTTATGTCAGAAATCAAAACTTTTCTGGAAACTGCGAAGAAGGGTAAAACCTTGCGTAGTCTTTTACAATTTTTATTAGTCAAAGATATTACAGAAGAGTTCAAAGGTGCAAACTTATCTAGTTCAATCAGTAAAACATTTGAAATGTTAAATTCAGGTAGTTTAGATAATGAAGTTGAGAATATCCTCAACGAAACAATATTCAAAGGGAAAAAAGATGAAGTTCTTTCTCGATTAAATTCACTAAAAGAAGCATTTCTCTCTAAAGGAACAGGAACTGCATCAAGAACAAAAGAGTTCAACGACAAAATTAAACCAAAACTTTCTAAATTAAGAGAACTTTCGCAAAAATTAAGAGAAAATAAGGATAATGAAGCCGTATTTTCTAAAATAAAAGGTGAATCAGAAGAGTTAGTTACTGAATTAAACGAAGAAATAGAAAAATTTACCGAAAAATTTGGAAGAGAAGGCGGATTTAGAGATACTCCTAAGATTAAAGAGTTAATGGATGCCACAAAAAAGACAATTTCTGAATTTAAAGAGTTATTTTTAACAAAAGACGTTTCTTCTGATGCAGGTTACTACGATTCTATCATTCAAGATAATATTTCTTTCGTTTTAGAGAGAGATATTAAGAGTTTTACCTCAGATGACGTTGAAAATTACATCACAGCAGTAAATAATGCTGTCGGAAAGGCTTCAACAGGCAAATTTAGGCCATTATACATAGACCATGAAGAAAACGGTGTTCAAATTAACTCAAGTTTTCCAAAAAGACTCTACAAAGGTAAAAGAGCAACACTAGTAAAGCCCCTAAAGTTCTTAATTAACAGCGATTTTGGTCAAGATTGGTGGAAACAATGGTCTAAAGGACAAACTCGTAAAGGAGTCATAACTGCATCCGAAATTAGAGAAAGAATTGTTAAGCAATTGTTTTATGGTGGTTTAACTTTTAGAGAACATTTTAATTTTAGAGCAGGTAGCGATACTGATAATGAAAAAATTATAAGAAATAATGAAAAATTGGATATAATTGAAGAAAAAGATGAAGCGGGAAATAAGACAAAACGTCTTAAGTTAGACGATACGTTAAATAAAACAATAGGTAATGCAGTTAGCGGGGAATCCTTAGAAAAAATATTTAGTTCATTTTATACAGAAACATTAGGTAAAAATTACAACCCCACAGAAAATCACAATAAATTACTTATTGAATTAATTAAAAAATACAGACAGCCTGTTGAAAAGTTCCAAAATTTTCTTAAAAAAGAGTATAGTGACCTAATTGATAAACTAATTAAAAAAGTCCGAACAGATAAATCAAAACTAGGGACAGTTATTAGGATTGAAAATGTAGAATTGCCGAAGGGTCTTGAGTATGACGAAAAAGAAAACACTTTTATTGACGAAGAGGAAGATACTCTCACTTTAGAAGAAGTAAGAGAGATATATGAAGGTGATGAATTAGCCACAATCAATCAATACATAAAAAATATAAACACACCTATGGAAGAACCCGATACTTTCTTTGATTTCTTAAATAGTAAAGAAGATATCGAAGCATATTTTAATAAAATTGCAACTAATCAACTAATTAGCCCAAATGTAGACAATTTGCTAGGTGTTTTGTTTGAATTAAGCGAAATGGCTGAAAGAGAAGGCAATTATGAGGTATTAGAAGAAGAAATTCAATCAATTATGACCAATAAAGCCTTCGATTCTAATGAAAAAAGGGAACAAATTGAGAAAATTGAGAGGGCTATTGTTGATAAATTAAAGAATTATAGTAGGTTAATTAAGAGAGGATTTGCCCAAAAAGCAAAGGATTTCATAGAAAATCACCGTAATTATAGTACAAGTGCCGATGTAAGAGGGAAACTTTTAAGGCAACTGGAAGAACAGAACGTAATTAGGAGGGGATGAGTATGTCTGAGGTTATTAAAGCAAAAAGAGAAGCCAAAGTTTTAGAAAAAATCCCTCAAGATTTATTTAATGAAATTGTCGGTGCAATGCCAGAAAGCGAAGCACCTGCACTAAATAGTTTATTGTTAGAATTGAACAAGGAAACGAAGCAATTTGACGAAAATATGTCAAGAATCGAAAAGAAGAGAAAAAAGAAAGAAATAAGAAATAAAATTGAAAATTTCTTTTCAGAAGTAGAATCAAGAGCAAGTAAGCCAAATGAAGCAATTAGAGAACAGATTAAAGAAGTTCAAGAAAAATTCAAAAAAGATTCTGCTGAAACAACAAAAAAGTTTAGCGAAGAAAGAAAGAAAAAAATGAAAAATTTAGAAGGTAAGCAACCATCAGAAAAAATTAGACAAGAAGTTGCTGATATTGCTTCTAAGAGAAATTCTGAACTTCAAGAATTAGCAAGGCAAAGAGATGCAGATGTAGAAAAATTAGAAAGAGAACTTACGGCAAGTGTGGAGTCTATTGAAATAGATAGAAGATTAATCGGTAAATTGGCTAATAAATTCTTTACTGTAAAAGTAGATAAATTAGAGAATCTAATAAATAAAATTAAAATACAAAGAGATGGAGAGTCATATCCTAACAAAGTATTTATCAACTTAGATGCTGATAGTTTAGACAAATATGATTTTACTTTTACAAATGTAGAGTCTGTTGATATTTCACAACTTAAGGAACTAAAAAAGACTTCTGAAAAGAAAGCACATATTCAACTTATTATTGACACAATTAAGAAAAAAGAAAAAATTTCTACAAAGAAGTTCACAGGCTTCGGTATAGATTCAGATGAACTAATTGCAGGATTTAATCTTACAAAGTCAAATGAAAGAGAAGCGATTTATAAGTTTTGGGAAAAGGTTTCAGAAAAAGAAACTGAATTCGTTGAAGCCACTAGAACCTTTATTCAAGAATTAGAAAACTTACAAGATGAAGTTAAGTCCAAAGAAATAAAATCTTTTATCAGCAAATATAAAAATAGTATCAGCAAAGGAGAATTATTTTACTTAATGCCATTCCCATCACAACTTAAAAGAATACCAGAACCATTGGGTATTTTAATTAACATTATTGCATTCAAAGAAAAATTCTATGAAGAAGTAGAGGTTTCCTTTGAAGAAGATAATTCTGATGAATTACAAGGTTTTATGTCAGATTTTGCCGCTTATGTCCCATCGGATGAAAGAGGTGGCGGTGGAGGAACTAAAGCATCTTTTGATGTTTACAAGCCAAACTTACTTGAAGAACTTAATTCTGATTTAACAGGTGAACTCAAAAACGTTGAAGAAGACTTAGGCACGATAGACCCGCTACTATTATACGATATGGTAGTTAATGGAACTATTGCCTTAGTTAAGAAAGAAATTTCAGAATTTAACGAAGAGTTAGATGAATTTATTGATTCTGATTCATTTGATTATATTTCAGGAGTACTTGGTGAGATAAGCGTAAAGGATGCTATTTTACCTGAAGATGACTTTGAAGAATTACAAGATTTAGTAGATGCTTTACAAGATACCTTTGCAATTGAAGGAGATAGTTTTACTTTACCTGTCTTTATGCTTTACGATGAAAAATTTGAAAGAGCATATGAAGGAAAAGAAATAGAATATAGAGAGAACCTTGAAACCAAAAATCCAAAAGAAATTGATGATAAAATTCAGGAGTTCTTAAAAGATGTTATTTCTTTGGTTGATATTGATTTCCAATTTGCTATTAAAGAAGGAAAAGCAGCAGAAAAAACTTTAGGCTATGAACCTGATAGAACAATCACTTCTTGGGCGAGGGATAGAGATAGAGTAACTATTGACAGATTAGAACAAAGTCAAGTTTCTACCCTAAGAGGAAAAAAGGCTGAAAAAAGAATTGAAGAAGACCTTAAAGAAACTATGACTCCTTTCTTAACTGCAATTTCAGAATATTATTATAAACCATTCTTTAGAAATAGAGATATTGGAACAAAACCAAAATATCTTTCTAACAATACTGGAAGAGGAATTGTTTTATTGGCTAATGAATTAAAAGTAGATACTATTCTTGGTTCATCTTACAAAAAATTACTAAGAGGAACACAATCACAAAGAAGACAATTAAGACCAAAACTATTCAAAGACATTCTAGCATTTTTACAACTTACAAGAAACCCATCAAACTTACAACAATTGATAGATATGGGAGAAAGTGCCGTTCAAGGACTTAATAAAATTTTCCCAAAAACAGAAGAAAGAAACAGAAATCATATTGCAAAGATTATTTCATCTCTAGCGGATAAAATGAAAACTAAAGATACGGTAGATAGAAAAACAATCAAAGGAAAAACAATCAAGCAAAGAGCCTTAGAATACGATAAGCAAGTTTCACAAGGATTAGAAATGCCCCTCTTCGCTTTGCCATATTGGATTACTGTAAATAAAAGAAGTTTCAATAATAAAACTCATGAGAAAGCATTTTCTCAATTAGAAAATTTCTTCAATAGAGGACAGAATGTTCCGCTTGTTCTGACAAAGATGCTAATGGCTCACGATGAAATTAGAAAGATGTTGGGTAAAGATGTAGTATATGGGTTCTATAATTTAGAATACAATGACATTGATGAGTTTATTCTCAAGATACACGATGAGAATAAATTAGATTTAAGCCACATGGAAGTTACTGAAATCGTAAAGTCATATGATTCCCATGAGAATATCTCAAAAGAATACGGAATTAGTTCTGACGAAGTATATTTAATCAAGGCAAACTTTAGGTGATATTATGGTAGAAAAGTATTCTAAAGATGACATTGAATTTAAAGAAATGTCAGAAGATGAAGCAGTTGCTACATTCGTTAAAGATGGCTATGATAAATATGTTAAAAGAAGCGTAAGATATGGGAGTAATCTTTCTCCAGATTCAGAATGGGCAAAAAGCCCAGCAAAAATGTTTGTTGCTTTTTATGAAGATAAACCAGTTGGTGTCATGGGATTTTCAGAATACAAGGGAGTTCTTCTAGGTGCAGGTATTCATATTCGTGAAGATGAAAGAAAAAAAGGCTTATTTGGAATTTTAGTAGATAAAATTCTTTCTGAGAAAGGAAGTAAGACTCTTTACATTAACGTAGCAAAAGAAGGATTAGGTGCTGCATTTCGGAAAAAGGGGTTTAAAGATATGAAAAAGGATGAACTCCCTCAAGACATACAAGAAGACCTTCAGGGAACTAAGTATTCAGACCAAGTTCAAAAGTGGATGAAATTAAAGGCTAAAGATATGGCAGAAGACAAGCCTATGCCACAAATTACTACTCGTATAAAAGGAAAAACAGAAAAGACAAAGGATAGAACCTATTCTGGTAAAAACTTCCCCGAATGGAAAAAGATTCTTAGGGGTGATTAAATGGGATGGAAAGATATTCTAAAGGTATTACCTCCTAGTGATTGGGAAGCATATCCATATCCAGAATTAGAAGCAGTAAGTGGTGATTATCAAGCCAAAGCCAAAGATATAGGTTCTACTAGATTTATCGTCAGACCTCACTATTTAGATAGGCTTTATAACGTAACTCCTAAAGGACACGGCACAAGAAAAAGAAATACAGATGATTTGAATAAGTGGGCAAATGGTGCTAAAAATTTACCAACAGGCAAATACTGGATGTATGCTAATGAGGATGAAAATGATTTAGATGTAATTATTTTAAATGTTATTGGAAAAGGGCAACCATTTCCAGGCCATGCTAATAAAAAGAAATTAGATAGAAGCATTACCAATTCTGAAACAGGAGAACAAATAACGAAAGTTGTTTTCTTTACTAACTACTTCGGAGTAAAGGGAATAAGACAACGAGTTGCTAGTAAATTTAAAGCGACTCGTTTTGATTATCTTTATACTGGATTAAAGCCTAATCACAAACAAAGAGATGTAAGTGATGCTAAGGTTAAAAGAAAGGTAAAATCAATTAGTATAGATGATTTGAGTTCTCCACAACAAACAAAACCTGATGCTACTCCAGAAAAACCAAAGAAAGAATATGGTAAATTAGTTAGTGAATATTTAAAGGATGTTAAAGGATTTAATATTGATTTACCCATAAATACTCTTAAAGAAATGATTACTGAAAAAGGTAAAACCACTTGGCCCTTGCTTGGAAGAAGAGAACGAAGAGATTTAATAGACGATGCTAAAGCCTATCATAAATTAAGGTGATTAGATGGAAATAGAAGAATTTAATCTAGAACATCAAATGGATATGGAGTTATCAAAGAACTCCTTTCCATATTTTTTCCAACACGTTCTAGGTTTTGACTTTCCAACATACATACAAGAATGGTATGGCTTGATGAATGATACACAAAGAACTGTTATTATTTGTAGCCGTGACCACGGAAAATCTGTATTTATGCATTCATGGGTTGTTTGGAATTTAGTGTTTAGACCTCCGCCATATCAAATGCTTTACATCTCATCTAACCAAAAACAGACAATGGTTCACATGAGAGATATTGATAAGATGTTTCAGCACCCATTACTTAAAAAATTCAAACCCTCTAGAGGTTGGGCTATTGGAAACATTACATTAACAAACGGTAATCAAATTCTTGAGCGTTCCGTTGGTTCACAGATTCGTGGTTTGCACCCACAAGAAATTATTATTGACGACCCCTTGAAAGAATTTAGCGTAAGCGGTATTCAAAAGGTTACAGACTGGTTTTACGGGGATATGATTCCTACTCTTCACCATACTGCATCTTTGAGAGTTATCGGAACTCCGTTCAGTTATACGGATATTTACCGACAACTTGAAGAAAATGCCGCATATACTGTTAGAACCTATCCTTGTTTAAATGCTCTCAATGAACCCCTTTGGCCTGACCGTTGGGACTATGATGCTTTAATGTCAAGAAAGGCTGAAATTGGTTCACTTAAATTTACAAGAGAATATATGTGTGTTCCTATTTCAACTGGTACTTCTCTCTTTAATCCAGAATATTTAGACCTTGCAAAGAATAAGAACTTAGTTTTGAAACCTAGTAGAAGAGAAGGATATAAGTATTATGTGGGAGTTGACCCAGCAATTTCAACAGATGGCGACTATAACGTAATTACTGTATTAGAAGTTGATGAAGATGACAATAAAAACATTGTATATATTGACCGTTCTAAAAACGTAGAGTTTAGAGAAAACATCAATAAAGTTAAACTTATTGGTAAAATATTCAATCCAGAAGTAATCCTTTTTGAAACAAATACATTCGCAAAGTCATTTACTCAGGAACTTCGCAACGTCGCAGATTTAAATGTTCATGACTTTAACACTACTCGAAAGAAAAAAGAAGAAATTATCTTAAATTTGCAAATGACCTTAGAAAACCAAAAGATGAATTTTCCTTATGGTAATGAAGAAAGTCGAAGAGTTACTTCTGCTTTGGTAGAAGAACTGTCTATGTTTGCTATTACAGAACGTGGAAGATTTGAGGGAATCGGGGCGCACGACGACATGGTGATGAGCCTAGCACTAGCCAATTCAGCGACGTTTCAGATGACGGATAACTTCATACTCTTAGATGACATGGAGATATTCGGGAGTTCTAAACCGTCTAACAATCGAGTTAAAACACCTTTCTTGGGGTTGAATTTTTAATGTGGGAAGATATTCTTAAAAGAAAAAAATCTTACACTGGTAAGTTAAAAGACCTTGTTAATGAAGTTTATACTGGTAAAATAGTGGGTGCTGATTTTAAAAAGGTAAAACAACTCTTAGCAGATGAAGACTTCGATATTAGATTTCACGTTGAGTTACAAGTAAAGCGTGGAGAATTTGTTCACTTTTTTACATTTGCAGCGAGAACTTTTATGGATTTCTTGACAGGATTATCAACAACTATTGTAGGCATGAAGATACCATCTTTGGGTAGAGAATTCAATAAAAATAGAGATATTATCAGAATATATTCAGATGACGTTTAGGTGATATTATGGCAACAGCAGAAGAAATGAGAGAGGCTTCCGATAAATTACAGGAACTTGCTAGAATTTCTGAAGAAGAAGAGGGTTTAAAGGAAGAACTCTCAGAAACGATAGGTGATGATATTAAACTATCCTTTCTAAGTACAGGCCACGTTTTATCAGAATATGAAGAAATTCAACAAATCTCAAAAAATCTAAATATGAATCTAACTGATGCAAGAAAACAATTAACTTATCCTAACGAATATTCTATTGATGGTCAATCAATTCCAGACTTAGTAAAGAAAATGCGTTTGGCTCGAAGAGAACTAAAAGGAGAACAGAAAGATAAAATGTCAAAGGCAATTGACAATATCATTGATGCTTATTCAGACCATGTTATGAAGTGTATTGATTCTATTCATTGGCTTAAGCCATATAAATATCCATTACTCAAAATGAACTTTAATGAAAAGCATTTGAGAAAAATGGAAAAAATGAAATCATTAGAAGAAAGAAGAAGCATTGTAGATACTCTTTGCAAGTTCTGGGAAAAGGATTTACAAATACAAGACATGGCATATTCTGAAGAATATGCAAAAATTTCAAAAGAAATGAAAATAACTAAAAAACAATTTAGAGATACTATCGCTAAAATTAATGTTCAAAAAATTACGAAGAGTAAAAGAGAACTTGTTCAAGAATTCGTTTTAAAATCTATTTGTGAGAATAGAGGTATAGGAGCAAAAAGAATACATGATATGATGCCTAATAATCTTTACAAGCATACTAATTCAAATATGATTTCAAAAATGGTTAGAAGCATGGATGTTATCAATGACAACGGTTCTTATTACAAAGCACCGTCATTAATGAAGAAAAACATTTGGGCTTATTGTGCTGCATTTATTGATTCAGATGGATATATTACATTAGACCGCAACATGAATCCTAGAGTCGGAATGGTTGCTACGGGCCAAAGAGGTAGAGTATTTATGGAAGAAATGCACAAGTCTATTGGTTTTGGTCGTATGCATCTTGACCAGAAATCACCACAAAATACTCGATTAATTAATCGTTTAAATTTCTATTCACAAGATGACGTTACAAATATTTTAACAAAGTGCTTGCCTCATTTCAGATTAAAGAAGGGTAATGCTAATTTATTGCTCGAACTTATTCGCATGAAGAAATCATATAAGAAAGCCGATTGGTATAAAGACCGTTGCGATGAAATTTTCAAGTTAATGAAATGGGAGAACCATAAAGACCATGTTGGTTTTGATTGGGCTAAAGAAAATATTTACTTAGATGATATTGCAAAGTTACAAGGTAATTGTAAAATGAGTCTTATGGATGAATTGGAGAATGTCGGTGGTATTGTTCTTAAGGAGGTTTAATTATGAACTGGATGAATATATTGAAGAGAAAAGTAGATACTTACGAAGAATACAAGAAAGAGCGTGAAAGATTACTTCAAGAACAGAAGAGGGAACAACAAAAGATATTGGATTCTCTATTTGATGAAAATGGTAAAAGAAAGAGATTTCTTAACAATGAAGAAATGAAAGAAATGGGGAAAATAAACGAACCTCTTAATAATTTTGATGATATAAATGAAGAATATTATGACAGAATGATTAGCGATGAAAAATTTGCAGAAGAAAATGAAAAGAGAATCAAAAGAGAAAGAGAACGAAAGGCACAGATGCAAGAAAGAGGATTAAAAGGCCGCAGACACGGTGGAAGAAAGAAAAATAAAAAGCGAAAAGGTCAATTTCAAGTTCAAAGAGGTTCAGGTCAATCTAAATCACAAAGAAGAAGTGGTGGAAGAGATGACTCAAGACGATTCAGAAAATTATAGGGATATTTATGAATATAGGAAACCATAATTTCATGTATTGTGGCATTTGCTACATTGAAGGAGAAAAACCATTCAGTTTCTGCGACTTATGCTGGATTGCTCATGGAAAACCAAAGGGGATGAATGAATGAGTTGGAAAGAAATCTTAAAATTTAAAAGGCGATTTAAAAAAGTCTACAAAAATAAAAAAACAGGTAGAACTAATACTGTCAAATATGGACAGGCTGGGAAGGCTAAAGATGGAAAAGACCGAATAAGGCCAGGAACTTCTAAAGGAGACGCTTATTGTGCAAGGTCAAATAAAATCAAAGGTAATTGGAGAAATGACCCAAATAGCCCTAATAATCTAAGTAGAAAGAACTGGAAATGTCATGGTAATAAATCTAGAAGGTGATATTATGAATTGGCAAGAGGTTCTTAAGAAAGACCCACGACGCACTAAAAAGGCTCGTAAAAAAAGAAAGAAGGCTAAATCTTCACCATATGCAAATCCTAAATTAAGAGCAAGTGTTGTTCAAGCCGCTAAAAATAAGATATTTGGAGATGGTAAAGGCGGAAACGCTAGAGGCAAATGGTCTGGAAGAAAGGCTCAATGGGCTGCAAGAGAATATAAAGAGCGTGGAGGGAAATATAAATGAGTTGGCGAGATATTCTCAAGGCTAAGACCGAAGAACAACAAGATTTAGACGAATGGACTGATGAGGATTGGGGAACTAAAACAGAACATAGCGCAAAAGAAAAAGGTAAAACTCCTAGAAAAGTAAAAACAAGAGGCAGATATATGCCTTATAAAACTTATAAGAAAACTCCTAAAGGCACTTTAAATTATCAAGACAAAAAGAAAAGACAAGGATTAAAGTCTGGTAAAACTGTTACTCCAACTGGTAAAAAATTCAGTCAAAAGAGAAGTCGTGGAAGAGGATTTACAGGTGATTTAAAATGAAATGGGAAGAAATTATTAAAAGAAACTGTGGTTGTGGAAAGAATCCTTGTGAAAAATATGGAGAAATACAGAAAGGTAAAGGAGAAAGGCATTTTTTCATTGAAGGAGAAAAACCTGTTCAATGGGTTGGCCCAACTCATAAACATCCCGATGGTACATTAATGTCAGGAAAAGAACATACTGATAAAAGTAAAAAACTATATCACTTTTATGACTTAGAAGAGAAATACCTAAAACATTTAAGTAAAGATACAACTGTAATCAAACTTTCACCAAAGCAAAAGAAAATCGCAGAATTAAAGCCACCAAAGGATAAAATTGATGCTGATGACCTTGCCGAGTTAAGAAGTAGAGAAAACCCTTAATAGGTGCATCTATTATAGTCAAATATCGGGAGGCGTAGCGTATGGTGGAAGAGAAACGAAGATTCTCCATTACTAACTTGTTTAGACGTTCTACTCCCAAACCTGCCGATAGGCAAATTTTTAACATTGGTATTCAAGAAAGAAGAAACCAACAAATGATGACAGCACCAATCATTTATTCAATGGTGCAACAGTCTGTTATTGTGAGAACTTGTGTTACTCAATTAAAGCAAGAAATCTTCAGAAGAGGATATGTTTGGGAAAAGGCATATGAAGCACTTTGTCAAAGTTGTGGTAAAAAACATAAAAAACCTGTTACAGAATGTTCTCGATGTAATTCAACAGAATTGAGATTACCAGACCCAAAACAATTAGAATACATAGAAAAATTCTTAGATAGATACGTTAATAAATCTGAACAATTATTTATTGATGTTCTTCGAGAACTTGAAGATGATTTGAATACAATGGATGATGCATACATTGTAATGGTAAAGGAATATTTCTTAGACGGAAACGGTAAAATAAGAATGCATCGAGTTAAAGAATTATATCGGGGCGACCCAGTAACTATGTATATTTATGCTGATGAGAATGGCGTAAGAGGAACTAAAGGTTTTACTTGCGTAAATCATCGTTCAATTATTGCCACTGAGCCACATGAAATGTGTGAAGCCTGTAATAGTAATTTATTTCCTATTCATTATGTAAATAGAGTTGGAGGGGAAGACCAATACTTCTTAGAGGGAGAAGTTCTTCACTTTAGCAAATACAGTCCATCTCGACTTTACGGATTATCTCCGATTTTAACTCTCTATAATCATATTATGACATTGATTGCTATGGAGAATTACGTCAATTCATCTTATACAAAGAGCAGAATGCCGAGAGGTTTGTTAGCAGTACAGACAAGAAACATGGAGTCTATGCGCTCTTTTTGGAGGTCTGTTAAAGAAAAGATGGAACAAGACCCGCACTTCATTCCTGTCATGGGAATCGAGGCTGAGAACGGTAAAGGGGCAGTTGAATGGATTAAGTTCATGGATAGTCTGAAAGAGATGGACTACGTTTCAGTGAAGGATGATTTGAGAGATAGAATTTCAGCATTCTATGGTGTCAGTAAAGTATTTATGGCTGATAATACTACCAGTGGTGGATTAAACAACGAAGGTATGCAAATTCTTGTAACAAATAGAGCAGTTCAAATGGCTCAAAATGTCTACAATAATTATGTATTCCCGTTTTTGGTCAAACAATTCGGTATTACTGATTGGGAATTAAAACTACCACCAAGCGAAGAAGAAGATGAAATTGCAGTATTGCGTAAAAGAGAAATTGAAGTTAATATTGCGGCATCAATTAAGAATTTAGGATTTGAAATAGATATGGATGAAGATGGAAACTTTACCTATACTAAACCAGAACCCGAAGAACCTGAACAAACAGAAGAAGGTGAAGATGTGGAGAAAGACCCATTAGCAGGTTCTAATTTAGACCAAAGAGATATTGATGAACAAAATAGACAATTCGCAGAAGGTGGAAGTAAACCTCAAGAAAATCCACCTGCTACAAGAAATAAGCCATCAATGAGTACTGGCCCAGATAAAAGATTTCAAGGATTACCTGAAGATGCAGGTAATCAAAACGTAGATAGAAGAAGTGAAAGGAGAGTTGGTTAATATGAAAGAAGATAACAAACAAAAAGAAATTAGGCTAAGAAAAGAATTAACAAAGGTAAAGGCGCAAAATGCAAGTGAATCAAGAAAGATTACAAAGAACCGTGATTTTTCTGTTGGTGGCATTCCACCAGATACTACGCATAAGCGCACAAATACATCAAATGATGTTCCTGATGCAATTCTCTTGCCATCGAAGCGAAGAGGAAAGAAAGAAAACATTCCATTTTGAGGCGATATAAGTGTCTTATTCTGAAATTCTTAGAAAGAGAACAGATGATGACCAGCGACAGCAAGATGAGAGAATGTTAGACCAAGCCTCTAAAGAACAACAAGATAAAGTTAAAACTGAATTTAGAGATATAAAAAATAAATATGCTAGATTACAAGAATTATATAATGATATTGAGCCAGTTTTAAAAACTATTAATTTTACTTTGGGAAGAAGAAACAAAATTCAAAGTTTTTATCGTAATATAGAAATTCAAGATGTAATGTCAAAAAAATCATTTGATTATCTTTTGTCTGAAATATTTAATATGAAGGATAAAGATGCAGACTATTATCAAAAACAATTGTCTAATTCTATTGGTAGATTTGCTATGAGTACTCCCGATGGCAGTTTTACTCTTGATGGTACTGATGAATCTACTGTTAGTGTAGGAGAATTAGGTAAAAACTTAAAAGAATTAGCAAACAGTGAAATTGATGGAGTACCTTTTGAAAAAGCAATTAGTTTTATTTATAGAAAAACTTTTGGTCAGCAACTAATTAGAAGTAGAGAAGAGTTGCGTGAAAAAAGACAGAATTTAAAAGATATGAAAAAACTTGTTGGTGAAATTGGAAAAACAAGAAGAACAGGTAGAAGATTACCTAAAGATTTTAAAGATGTTGATATAAGAGCAACTAAAGGCGATACATATGCTCATAAAACAGAAAAAGACAAAGATGGCAGACCCAAAGAAATTTCTGAAAAAGAATATAAAAATTTAAATGAAGAACAACAACAAGAATACAAGAGAAAGGATTATCTTGAAGGAGATGTTGCAGAATTAGATGATAAGTTTGCAATATCTACTGCTAAGAAATTAGTAGAACAAATTGAAAAGAACTTTGCTCCTACGACTTACAAAGGTTTTGAAGAATTTAACCTTCTTGGAGCATTACCAGAAAATCCTGAAGAATACATCAGAAAGAAGTTTAACAATCTAAGAGACACTTTAGAGTCGGAAATTCAAAGTTTTTTATTAAATACAATAGAAACATCCAAAACAATCAAAAAAGAAAGAAAAGTTAAAATTTTAACATATCTTTCTACATTCACTGATAGATTTAATATTAGTGAAATCGAAACACAAAGTGTAGATAAAATAGTAGATAAAATAAACTTTGATGATTTAATAGTACAAGCCAAGAAAAATAGACAAGAGTGGTTAAAACCCAAAAAAAGCGGAAAGGTTTCCAAAGTCATTAAGCAATATGAAAAAGTAGTAAATTCAATAGTTGATAAAAAAATAATGCCGACTAACGCAGACCTATTAAGCGATAAAATAAGAAAAAGTAATGAAGAGTCTTCTGATGTGTTAATAAAAGCAATTGCTAAAGTATTTGAAGAAATACCAAAAAGAAACGAACTAGAAAAAATTCTTGGAGGTAAAAGTGCTTCACCTCTTGAAAAAGCAACAAGTTTAGTTACAAAGTCGAAAAAGAATTTTGGTAGATTTATGCTTATGTATAATGCTTTTAATTCTTCGGATATTATAGATTATTATGAAAACTTTCAAGAACAGGTAGATGAACTTCTTTCTAAAATAAAAGAAGAAATTGAACTGTTTCCTTCTGGAAAGGAACAAACAGATGCTCTTGTTTCTGTATTAGATGAAGACTTTATAGAAGATTTTTTGAATACAATAAGAGATAATGCGGTGGAATCCATAGAAGAAGTATTAAGACTTGAAAAGGAAAGATACCTCAACAAAGATAAATATTCTCCCAGTGAATTAAGAAAGAACATTTCTTATTTAAGAGAAAACATAGAAGATGATGGCATCAAAAAACAATTAGATGATATTCTTGCTTCTGAGGTATTTAGAATGTTTTTATCATCTAGAGTAAAATCACCTGATTCCAAAGGTAGAAGAGAACAAATTAAAGAGTCATTTGAAAGGACAATTTCTGAATACAAGAAATATGAACTTTCTCAAGATGAAAAAATTAAAAAGGCTAGGAAACTTCTAAAAGATATGTTTTCTCAACCTAATGATGATGACCCTGAATTTAAACAAAACTCAGAAGTTGCGATTAAAGTTAGAGAATACGAAGAAAAATTCATTGGAGTATTAGAAGCATACAATGAATTAATTGTAAACAACGATGTTGCTGAGATTGCTACTGTTAAAGATACACTTAAGCAACTAAGTATTTTTGTGAAAGACCCTAGAGAAATTGAACTTAAACCATTAAATGAAAAAATGTTCACCTATGATAAAGAAAAGGTCTTAAGAAAAATTATTACAAAAATTAATGCAATTACTGATACTACTGGATTAGTTGGAAGAAAATCATATAGAACAAGTGAAACTGTTTCAGAAAAGAGAATCAATCCAAAAAAGAGATACAACTATTCTCTTAATTTCTCACAAAAAGTATTCGATACAATGTTCGACAAAGACAACTTTGAAGAACAAATAATTAATCATTTAGAAGGCAAAGTATTCACAACAGGAATATTTCCATCACTTAAGCCAACTGCTGATGCTTTAGTTAGACAAGTTAAGGAATTAGTAGAATATGACATTCAAGAAAGAATCCCGTTAGGCCCACTAAGAGAAGGAGAGGAACGAGATTTAAATTTAAATGAACAAATTAAGGGTGTAATTCGTAGGGCAATCGAAAGAACCAAAGAAGGAATTACAAAATTAGAAAATAAAAATACTGATGATATAGAAAGGCTATCAAAGGGAGAAGGTATAGAAAGAGCAATAAGAAACGTTATCGCCTCAAGAAATAACCTTATCTCTCAATTTGTAAAAGACATCGAAGAACTAGAAAAATACATAGGAGAATGAATAAAATGACATGGGATTTTTATGAAACTGGAGAGGAATTTATCCTCAAAGAAAAAGAAGTAAAGAAAGAACTTTTGGACACATTAAGCCCAAAAGAAAAAAAGCGCATTAAGAAGATTTTACAGTCAGCACAGCCGACTGAATTTTTTGGTCAAGACTTTACGAAGTTAGGTGAGTTAGTCGGTGAACTTAAATCATTAAACTTCATTAAATCAGATGACAAACTAAAGAAGAAAATGAAAGGCATGGATGAGCGCAATGTAGATATAGTAGCCTCCGCATCCAAACTTCGTAAGGAGTATGAATTGCTCTATCGTCAATTGCGAGATTTAATCTATCCTAAAGGTAAAAAGGAGGAAAAGAAATGACAGAAGAAAACAAGGTAAGTAACGACATTTTGGCTATATTGAAAGCCCTAACAGATAAAATTGAATCATTAGAGAGAACAGTTTATGCAAAGGATAATTTGCTAATGAAATCTGGTCTTGTTGTTTCTGAAAGCCCTACTCCAACAATGGATAATAAGATTGCTTCACCCGTTGGTGATGTAGCAAACATGGAATGGTCTGAAATTCACAAAATGGTAGAAAAGGTAGGAGGTCAATAATATGCCCGAAAGAGTAACAAAAGAAGAAAGAATGGTTACTTTAGCCATTGAGAAAGCAAGAAAGACAATTGAAACATTAAGGGAATCAACTCAAGTTATTCCCGTTGATACAGAAGTAGAAGTTCAAAAGATTAAGCGACCTAAAGTTCAAGATGCTTCAAAGATTACAAATCAAACCCAAGACAAAGAAGGTTATGGTTTAGCAGGTGAATCTTTAAAAAAGGCAAAATTTCAAGGGCCACCTAGAAAAAACATAGGTAGTAAGTATCAAGATACAGTATTGACAATAAAACTAAAAGATACTGTGCAAAACATTAATAGCATATTAAAGGGGTCAGAATCTATTAATAACATTGATGCTTTGAAGAGAATAATTAAACGCGCTCAGAAAGAATTAGATAAAATTGATGAAGTTCTCTTAGATGCGGCAAAATATGGAAAAGGCAACCCCCGAACCGTTACTGATAGAACAGATAGTAAAAATTTATCAATAGCAGGTGCTAAATACGACAAAAATAGAAGTTTTGAGTGATAATTCATGCCTCTTCTCATTGAAAAGGATAAGGACTCTTCTGAAAAGATTATACGTCTTTTCGAGAAAACAAGAGTCGCTTATCTATCTGCTCGCACCGACCCCAAAGAATATGGGAATAGGTGGCGTAAAGCAATTGATGACATTAGAGAACTCTATGAAGAACTCAATGAATTTAGCAAGGAATTAAAACAATTCATACAAGAAGATGAATTAGAAAACAAAGAAGCAAAAGACCCAACAAGTAATATCGCTGAAAAGATTTACAACGGTATTAAAGAAATGCGTTTTGGTTCTGAATTAATTGAAGACCCTTTTGCTAAAAACTTCAAAGGCGATGTTCTTGAAGCATTACTTGAATCTCCAGAAACTATGATTAAATTTGTCCACTATGCTCTAAGGGCTGACAATAAATCCCTACCAAAAGAGATTTGGAGCATTAAAGATATGCAACCCGACACGATAACTGAGGGTCTAACGGGACTTGACCTAGATGAAGACGATATTGCTCTCTACATTATCGAACAGTATGGGGATGAAAAAGACTCAAAGAAGGTTGAAAGCAAAGTTAAATCAGCCTTAGAGATGTTAGAAACTTTATTCTTCTCCAAGTATAGTGAAGAAGAATTCGATGAACTGAAAGACATTGAAGGTATTGAGAAGGCTGAAAAATCAGAAGACGAAAAGGCTGAATCAGACTTCCTTATTCCAAACAAACCTATGTATCGAATCTTTGAGATTGACGATATGAAGGAATTAAAAGGTTTTAGTGGAGAATATATTATACAAGAAAAATACGATGGTATGAGAATACAGTTACATAAGATAGATGATAACGTAAAGGTATTCTCATACAATGGTAACAATATTTCAGATAAGTGCCAAGAACAAATCAAAGAATTAAAGAAAAAGAAATACGGAGATTGCATTCTTGATGCAGAATTGATTCTATTTGATGGAGATGAAGCCCTACATCGGGCCGATACAATTGCACATATCTTTAAAGGTAAATATCCTGATGCAAAGGTAAGAGCGCACGTTTTTGATATTATGCGACACAACGAACAAAATCTTGTTGAAGAAGAATTAAAAGACAGAATCACTATTCTATTCAACAATTATGCATCACATTCCACAGAATCAATAGAGTTCCCTTCAAAGAAAGATACTCGAACTGCTGATAATTTAAAAGATGTTGAAGAATATTCAAAAGAAATTATGGAGATGCCGACATCAGAAGGAGTAGTAATTAAAGACTCTACATCAACATATTTTATAGGAACAAAAAAGAATCCTAAGTGGATTAAATGGAAGAAGTTTGTTGATTTAGATTTAGTTGTTCTTGATAAGAAAACTACAAAATCCAATCTCAATTCTTATACTTTAGGCGCAGGGCCAGCAGAAGGAGAAGGTAAATTCTTTACTGAAATAGAAGGAAAAACCTACATGAATGTTGGAAAGGCTCTCAATACAAAAATAGAAGTAGACGTTGGAGATATTATTCGAGTTAAGGTTGATGAAGTCAAAAAGAATGGAGATAGATATACTTTGTTTTCTGCGAAGGTTATTGAAGTTCCTGAAGTTGAATATCCAGATAAACTTGTAACATTAGAGATGCTTTCACAAGATACTAAGAAGTCATTAAATTATGACGTAAAGGCATTAGAAAAAGGAATTAGAATCACAGACCACATACACGGTGAAGCAGATATTATTGTAAAATCAGATTTAGATGGTTTTACAATTTATGGTTTTGATGAAAGCAATCTAATGTCTAAGAATGCTATAATTGATATGGATATGTGGAAGTCAAAAGTCGAAGAGATTATGAAGACTAAGCAATCTAAATTGACTCAAATTGTCTTCAATTACCTAAAAAACATGGGTTCAAAAGAACCAAAAGAAATTCACAATTTCCTAACAAAGAAACATAGTTCAGTTTATGAGGATATTCTTGAAGGAAAAATGTCAAGAGTCAAAGATTGGTTTGAAAATAGAGATGGCATTGGCTATGATACAAAAACCAAAAAACTCTTTGCTGAAGAAGATAAAATTATCAAAGAACCTGAATTACTAAAAGCATATAAAACTCCAGAAAAATATAGAGAAGGGGAGTTTAAAGTATATCTTAGAAAAGATGATAACCTAAACATTGCCATGAAACTAGATGACGAAACAATCAACTGGTTTGTAAAATTAGAAAGTGATGATAATATATTTGATTTGTTTGGTAAAGCAGGTAAATATCCAGCAGAAGTAGCAAAGACTTCTTCAAGAGAAAAGGTAGTTGATTCTGGTTCTGTGAAATTAGGTGTCCAAAAAGAAGGCTATCATGAATATTTCTTAAATGGTAATAAATTCCAAACTAAAATTCACTTTAGAGTTGTAGAGAGTAAAGGTGATAAAATGTGGATTGCTTGGACTGGCTACAAACAAGAACCTGCTGACGACGATGAGGACAAGGGATTGTGGAATATCTATGAAGATAGGTATAACTCCTTGACCATACCGACTGAATAATGCGTGGGTATTATATACTCAAATCAGATAAACTGGTTTGAACGACATGAGCATCAGTATTAGTGCATCCAGAAATGATGATTTTCTCATCATTAAAAGCGATGAACTGATGATTGGTGGTTATGCTTCAATTGAAATTGTTGATAAGCAAAATGACTTAATCACGCTTAAAGCATTAAACGAAGCAGTTCAAAAATTTATGTCAAAGTCTGAATATAGAAATGTAATGACAAATCATTCAAATGTTCAAGTCGGAGAGGTAGTAGATTCATATAGAGATAAAACAGGGAGATTGTGGAAAACTGAAGTTGATGACGTTGGTTTCTTTGTTGTAATTAAATTAAGAGATGATATAGAAAAAGCCAAAGAAGTTGGTAGAAACATTCGCAAAGGGTCATTAAGGTCTTTTAGCATTGGTGGACAGGCATTAAAAAAGTCTAAGAAAAACCACGACGAATTAGGAGAATATAACGAAATTAGTAAGTTAGAACTCCATGAAGTAACAATATGCGAAAAAGGAATTAATCCCGAAGCGAGATTCGATATTCTAAAACAGGATAAAGGAAGTGAAAAAATGTCTGATAAACTAGAAAAAGCATTGGAAGAATTAGACGCATTGATGGAAGAAGTCAATACGTTGAGAAAGGAAGAAGAAGAAGAAGGAAAGGAAGCATTAGAAATGGCTGACCCTAAAACGGAAGAAATGGAAATGTCTGATGAAAGTGAAGAAGAAATGGAATCTTCTGAATATGCTGATTTTGAAAGCGCAGATAAGGCATACCTCCGCACATTAGATGGTGCTGGTAATCAAATCGGTGAACCTGCTGATAGAATCGTCATTAACAATGGTCGCCCGACATCTTCGGATATGCCTGTTGTTAAGGCATTCGGAAACAATGAGTTAGAAACTCTTGATTTGTCCGTTGGCAACATTGAGAAGGCTTACGAGGCTTTCCGACAAGAACAACTTGAAAAGTTGGCTTATGATAACTTGCAAAAGTCTTTTGAAGACCGATTTGCAAGAGAAAAGAATGTAAGAGAGAATACTCTCGCAAAGTCGCAATATGACGCACAAAGCGAAATTGCTTCTCTAAAGGATGAATTTACAGCATTGAGAAAGTCCTTAACTGCTGAAAAGGAAACAATCCTAAAGGCTCAAGAAGAGGCTAAGGTTGAACTCCCAAGTATTGATGATTTGGCCGAAATGGATTGGTCAGACATTCACAAGATGGTAGGAGGTTATTAAGATGACTGGATATATTAACACAATTGCAGATTTAGAAGCACAAACATACGGAACAGGCACTTTTGCTGGCAATTCTTTGCTTAAGCAAGCAGGAATGGTTGGTGGCATTCATACAGGACATGATGGTGGCCCATCTTTTAGCGGTTCAGCCGTTTCAGATGTTTCAGCCCTATACAACGTCGTTTACGGACAAAAAGTTTGGTCTATGTTGAATAGAGAAGTAAATGCTCTTTCAATGATTTCAAAGCGACCATACTCTTCTAGCGGTTGGAGAGTTCTAAAGTCAAGACCTGCGGGTGGAAGCGGTAATCTATTTACTGTTGATACTTCGGGAACTGCTTCTTTAGGAGAATTAGGTTCTGATGACCCAAGAGCAGATTTAATTGGTGGTGTTCCTGAAAACGCTGCATTGTCTACATCAGCAGATGGTTTAGGCCCAATTGCACCAACATATGCTCAATTGAACATGAGTCCAAAGGTTATTGCTCATCAATTCGATTTCAGCGAATTGGCTATGGAAATGGCTCAGATTGACGATGGAATTGGCGATATTAGAGCGCAAATGCGTGAAGATATGGGCAAGCACCACGCAGAAGTTCAAAACAAGATGTTAGTTATGCCTTTGGAACATTTCGGTGAATCTGCGGCTATGCCTAACATTACTAACAACTATACCTCATTAAACAAGGTTATCTCTTCAAGAGCAGAATTGTTGGCTATTGATGGTGGAGTTATCGCTACTGATACTACTTCTGCTTCTAACGCATTAGGACAGATTTACGGTAGTGAGAGATTTACTGCCGCATCTTTCCTAGATTCTGAAGTTGATTTTGGTTCGGGATATGCTTCTGGAAATGTTCGTTCTTTGACTCTAACTCGTCTTAATGACATGATTAGAAACCTAAGACTTGCAGGTGGTTCACCAAAGGTTATTTTAACTGGATATGATACCATTCAAGCACTTGCTGACCTATTGCAAAGCCAAGAAAGATTTATGGACAGAAAGGAGATTGTTCCTACTGTAAATGGTGTTCGTGGAACAAAGGGTCAAGAAGTTGGATTTAGAGTTGCAACATACTATGATATTCCATTGATTCCTGTTAAGGACATGGCTACAACGGGTAATGCTTCAACAAAGTTATCTGACCTATTATTCCTCGATACTGACCATCTATGGCTTTCTGTTATGAAGCCAACTCAATACTTTGAGGATGGTATTGCGAATGGAAACCCATTTGGTGTTGGAACTCTCGGAAACCGAGCATTGTATCGAACAATTGGTGAAGTCGGATGTTCCTTCTTTAAGGGTCAAGGTAAGATTACTAACATTCAATGAGGAAAGGAAAAGAAAAAGGAGATGATTTATTATGGCATGGACAACAACAGTTTTATTTGAAATGAATGTAGAAGGAAACCGAAAAATGGTATTTGGTAAGACAACAACCGATAGCGCAGATGATGATGTAGCAACGGGCTTAAGCCGTGTTGATTCATTTCTGTTCTCCCATTCAGGTTCGGCAGTAGAAGGCGATTCCGCAGTAATTAAGGAAACATTACCAAATACAGATGGAAACATCAATGTTATTTGCACATCAGGTGATGTTCTTTATTGGCTTGCAATTGGTCTTTGAGGTGATTTAATTGGCAAATACAGTTACATTATTAGCCGACCATAAGGGTTATACTAGACCTAGAGTTATGGGCGATGAATATATGGTTGATGCATCAATTGATATTCAAACATATAGCGCACCTGAAGTAGTTACTGCTGCTTCTTTAGGATTAAGCAGAATTAATAGGGCTGTTATTACGAGAATAGGCGGAGGACAACAAAAACATAGTTTTAACCTTGTTGGTGGGTCTGATAACCTAAACAACCTTTACTTAGAAGTAAATGTTGAAGATGGCACTAGCGGTATAGAAGCAGAATTGGCAGGTTCAAATACTTCCTTAGATGGAACGCCTATTATTGTTAGAGTTTACGGTCTTATTTGAGGTGATTTGAATGGTTACTGTTAAATTGACAGAAAGTAGTCAATTAGGTGGTAGGTATGTTATTGAAGGATTAGAAGGGAGGACTGAGATTACTCGGAATGATTCTACTTCTGTTCCTTTACGCAGGGCTATTGTTGCTTTATCTGATTCAAACCTTATGTTTGAGTTTGATGAGTCAGATAGAGAAGGTCTGCTTAATCTTTCTGAAAAACTTTTAGAAATTGGTCTTAAAGAAATCGGAAAAGAAAGTGGAACTGCACAAGATTTGTGCGATGTTCTTCTTCCTAAGAAAGCAACCTCTAAACCTAAGAGCAAACCTAAGCCAAAGAAAACTTCAACAACGGCTAAAAAGTCTGCTTTAAGTGAAGATTGAAACCGAAGTCTTAAGTAGGGAATCCTCCCTGCTCGTATTGAAGGTGATAACATGGCAAATCAGGTATGTCGTTCAAGTGGTGTTTTAGGTTCTGATGGAATTGTTAATAGGGAACAATCTCTATTGATTAGCATTCATGCAAACTTAATTATTGCAGGTAACGCTTTAGTTACAGTTAAGGTGTTTGATGGAACAAGTGCAAGTGGAACAGAAATAGCGAGAATTACTCATTCTGTAACAGGTCATTATAACATTGAATATGATATGCATGGAGTATTATGCAGAAATGGTATCTTTGTTCAGATTGTCGAGAACGGTTCTTCAACAGCAGAAGTTTCTGTTGAATTCGCTTGAGGTGATAAAATGCCAGCATTAAACACAGATACTCGTTTAGTTATGACTATTCTCTTTGTTGGAACAGTAAGCGGTGCTAATGTTTTCTTTTATGCAACTTATGGGACTACTTTCCCATATACGCCTTTAGCACATTCTGTTCTCTTTGGTTTAATTACTGTTGGAACAATCATGGTTATGAAAGCCCTCTTTGATATTTCACTTAACGATAAGATTGAATTATGGTTATTAGACCGTAAGATTAGTGCTTATTGGGCTAGAATGGCAAGAGATGAAGAACAAAGAAAGAAACTTCAAGATACTGCTAAATCATACAATCTTTCTCCCTATGCGGGATTAGCACCTATGGCACAGTCTTATGAATCAGAAAATACAGTTTCTTCTGATTTCTTGACTACGCTACAATAGGTGAGTAAATGGTTGTATCGGATTGGTTAGGTTTTAGCGATTCTGATTATGCGTATAATCAGCAAAGAGCGCATTCAGCAGACATTCTCTTTCTAAAAATGAGAATGTGGTTTTGGGCTAGTTGCGCTACGCTTTCAGCATTTTTAATTGGAAACATCATGGGTGTTTTTGATATTAATGTAATGGGTTGGTTATTTGATAACCTTCTCGGTGGGTGGGGTCATTAATGTCATTAATGACAGGCTTTGCTATTTTAGTCGGAGAAGCAATATTAGGTTTTTACAAAAAAGTTCATGCAATTAATTTTGGAGTATATGGTGCAACAATGGTTGGTAAAACTACATTACATCATCAATTAAGAACAAGAGGTGAAGTTCCGACAATACAGAAAAGAACTGTTGGTCGTCATCGAGCAACTAGAAAATCTATTAAATTAGATGGAGAAATGAATACTCTTAGAACATCAGATATTGGCGGAGAAGCAATGTATTGGAAAGAATGGGCTAAAGATATGCAAATGAGAAAAGTAAAATATGTTATATTTATGATTGACCATAGGCATTTAGATAAAGGCGGTAATTTAGACCATCAGGTAGCATGGAAATTCTTAGTTGATACAATTACAAACGATAGGTGGCCTAGCGGTAAAAAGAAGAAAGAAGCAGATTATCCAATGGCAGTTGCTATTTGGGCAAACAAATATGATGTTTGGGGAGATAAATACAAGAGCGATGCACCGATTGACAAGCATCCAATTTTTGAACCTTTTAAATATGGTATGCAAAAATTAAATAATGTAGGAATACCGACGCATAAATATATTGTATCGGCAAAATCCCAACCCGAAGCAGTTTATCAAGGAATATTTACGATGATTAAGGATTATTGATTATTATGTGGTTCGATATTCTTAAAAGTTTAAGACGTTATGCTCTTTCAGATAGTGATAAAATAAATAAAAAAGAAAGGCCAACAGGAACAGGAAGTAAGCCTAGAGGATTATGGTATTCTTTTTCACTAGGACAGGGATGGCTAAAATTTATGCAAGAAGAAAGACATTATAATTTGCAAGGAAAGATGGATTCATATAAGTATATTTTAGAACTTGATACGTCTAGTGTTAATATTTTAAAAATAAATACTAAAAAGAAATTAGATTCCTTTATTAAAATCTACAAAATAAATCCTTCAGATGATATGGATGCTAAATTTTGGTGGCCTTTGGTTGCTCTAAGGTATGATGGAATAGAATTTTCTAACGGTATGTATGCTAAACATGATACTATAAGAAGAAATTGGGATATGGATTCTGGTTGTATTTGGAACACCACTTCATTAAAAATAAAAAAAGTTAAACCATTAGAAGAAAGACAAAAAACTTATGTAAACCCTAGTATGAGAGAATACTATAAAATGAGAGAAGAAGAGATGAAACGAAGGGAGAAAGATTAGATGTATCAAAACAACATTATACAACAAGTAGGAACAAATGGCGCACCTGTCGGCAATACTGTTAATCAGAATGTGCCGAATAGATTTTTGCCTAAATTACAACAGGCAAGAGCAAGTGGGCCAATCGAAGAATATAAGTTTAATAACTTTAAACCAAAGAAGAAACTAAAAGAATTAAGAAAGGTATTACTACCAGAAAAGAAGAAGTTTCTCTTTGTAAAATTCGGATATAAATTTAATCTCAAAGAAAGGTGTGTAGTTTGTGGAATGCATCATATTTGGGAAGCAGGAGATTATTTACGACCTCCTATTCCATTAGATAGAGTAGAGCGTGGAAGGCCATTAAGAGGAACTTATTGTCCTAAACATGCCGCACACCATAAACAATTTGAAATGCTACAACAAGAAATTATTGCAGATGAACATGGATTAGATTTCAAAAGATTTATTCCTACTCCAAAAATGCCTAAAATGATGAAAGCAGGGCCAATTTATAATCTCACTAATGAGGATATTGTTGCCCTCTCATCAGTCGGATATGTTATAAAGCCCCCAGTCATATCACAAGATGAGTCGAAAGAGAGCGAAGTATTACGCTTAACATCGGAGTTAAAAACGATTAGTCAAAGACTTGATGTATTACTAAAAATTAAGGAGGAATAAACATGGGAATGTTCGGAACAAGTAATGGAACTGTATTAAATGCAGTTCAACAACAATCAGATTCAAACTTTAAAACAGTTAATAACTTACTATCATTACAAGAAAATCACGTTGAAGAGTTCTTTCAGTATCATGGAGAACTTTTCTTAAAGTCATTGGAAAAGTTGATGGAAGACGTTATTGAAAGAGTAATGAGTCAAATGCTAGGAAAGTTAGCATTTGTTCAAGACTCCACAACAAACAGAATGAAAATTGATTCAGATGCTATGCGTGAGTTTGAGCGCATTACACAAGAGAATATTGATTTAGATTTAAAGAATCTCTTAGATACCGCAATTAATACAGAAATTATTAATCAACGAAAACTTGCAAAACAGCAGTACCTAGAATCTCAAGGGTTCTCGGCAGGTGCAGGGCAAGTTTCAGCAGGTATGGCATTAGCAAACGTAACAGGAAATACTCAACAATTTAACCAAATGCAGGGTGCTATGAACAATGGTTCAGGTTATCCCGTTCCTCCAAATGGAACGGATGGATATGGTCGCCCATATTGGATTGACCCACAAACAGGACAAATGAGTTATGAGCCACCAACTTCAGGATTGGGCTTAGGTTCAGCAATTCAAAAAGGTGCGGCATGGGCAAAATGGTTAATGTGAGCGTGAATTAAATGGTTAGTTTCTTATGGCGGGAATATCCCACTATTACCAAAGATGAAACTAAGGTTAAAATTCAAAATGCTTTTTATGATGTATTAAAAGGAGTTTCTAAAGTTGATAATTTCACTTCAGAAATTGATGCTTCTTTAAATAGCATTAAAGAAGGAACAAAAGAAGAACTTATAAATTTTATTCAGAATGCAATAGATGAAAAGATGGAAGATACTACTATTGAGAAGGCTTTTCATGATGCTGGAATTTTAGAAATTTATAAAGGGTTAAGCAAAGGTTCTGAGAAGTCGCAAGATATGGGATATATTAAAAGAATTATGAAAAACTTTGATAAGTCTTTGAAAGATTTAGAGAGTAGTTCTTCTTTGCAAAGACAGATTGAATTAAGAAGTAAAGATGTTAAACCTGATTCTATTGATTTGATGAGTTCTAATTTTGGAGAAGATAGACTTAAAGATGTTCTTCTTCAGTTTTCAACAGAAAAAGGTGAAAGCGGTCAAGGGCTTCCATTTGTATCTACTAAAAATATGAAAACTGCTGAGGATTTAATTCGATTTCAAAGACTTGACCCCAACAAAGAAGGAGAAGAAATGATTAGACTTAAAAATGCTATTATTTTTAAGACAAAAAAAGATTTCATTGATTGGCAAGAACTCACAAAGAAAAATCTATTATTAGAAGAAGGAGTTTTTTCGTCTTCCAGAAAGTCAAATAGAAAGGACAAAAAAGAAATAGATAATTTAATTTTAAAAGAATTAGATATTGAAAGCAACGTATATAAAAATCGTAAAGAATTAGAAGAAAAATTTCAAAGCGGGAACAAGGAGGAAAAAAACAGGGCATTGACGGAATTAGTATTTAACGTAATCCGAGAAAATGAATTAATCATTAGAGAATACTTAACTCCTATATTAAACAACCCTTATTTGATTTCAGAAATTATTTTGAAAATTACTCCTAGTCTTAAAAAACCGACATTAAGCGTTCTAGAACTAACCAATACTGATATGACAATTATTTTTAAATATTTAACGTCGGGTAAACTAACAAATTCAGACTTAAAAGATGTTACAAAGGAAAAATTTATTCAACCTTTATTTGAAAGTGTTGATGGAAAAATGCAACCGATTAGAGAATTACCAGAAAATAAAAGAGAAGAATTCTTAGAAGAAAATTTTGGAAAGAATGAATTTGTTGATAGGGTCTTAGCAAAAGTAGAAAGTAGTCCACCTAAAAACATAGATAGAATGAAAGATGATTTTAGAATAATTATAAATGAATTAAAAAAGGAAGGAAAACCAGTTAAATTACAAGTATATGGAAAAGGATTCTCAATAGAAGAACCCGTAAAAGCAGGATTTAAGCGTTCAGAAGAAAAAGGAATCAAAGAAAGCGACATTCTTTCTAACTTAACCGTAGATATTACAATAGAATTTAAACATGAAAAAATATTACGAATCGAACCTACAACATTAAAATCAGAAGATTCAAATAAAGTAGAAGCGTTTATGGATAAACTAGCAGATATAGTTGATGAACTAGAAGACTTAAGGTGATACAAATGGGAACAGTTCGCTCGCCAAGTGATTATACCACAATCAATGTAGATTATTCTACTGGAAGTGGTTTTTATACAGACAAGGGAGCAGTTTCTGATTTGCTTCAAGTTTCAGCATTTTCCGCCTCCACAAACCCCACGCAAGCGCAGGTCGGTTCTATCATTAAGAGGGTCGAGGGAATCATAGATGACAAAGTTAAGAGGTCGTTTCGCCCGATTATTACTCAACATGAATATCATAACTTTGAATTCATTAGGCATCCCGCTAGAGCATACTATGGTGGCTATGTTGGATATGTTCAACTTTCTATGATGAAAGTAAGAAAGATTGTTTCTCTTCAGGTATGGCAGGGAAGTAGTTATATTGAATTGGCATCAGCACAAGCAAAAATCGAACTACTTGAGAATTATAGAGACATTTATTCAATAGTATTGCAATTGCCAAATAGCGGAACAGAATTTGAAATGCTTTCAGAAGATACAGGTTCTCTACAAAAAACAGAATTTAATACATCTTTTGGAGAAAAGACAACTGCTAATGAATTAGTTGCTTTAATCAATGAACAGTTCCCATCGCCAACTGCACAATTTACAGGTGCAACAGAAGCAAAAGAATTACATGTTAGTAATAGAAATATTTCAGATTTCTTTTACGCACAAAAGAATACAGAAAATTCAAAGGAAGTATTTATTTCTTCACTATTGGCTGGTGAAGATGGTTCTGATTGCACAATTAAAGTAAAGACTCAACAAGCAATAACTCATACAAATGGAAGTTTTAATCTTGTTGTTGCTGATTCATCTAAATTAGTTGTGGGTATGGAGATTGAAGATAATCATATTCCAAGTGGAACTACAATTACTGCTATTGTAGATTCAACTAATGTTACTATGTCTGCATCAGCAACAAATACTGGTTCAAGCACAGGAACATTTATCGCAACAAATACTTCTATTCCAACAATTTGCACAGTAACTCAATTTACAGATAAACAAGATGTAAGAAGATTAGGTTCTTTTTGGAATATCGGAGAAGAAGGTAAAATTTTCTTCTTGCAGGATTATCCATATCATACTCAGAATTCTATTATTGTTTCGTATATTGCAGGAGATAATAGAGTACCTGCGGCTATTCACGAAGCAGCCACAAAATTAGTTGCGGCAGAAATACTGCGACATGATGACCAAACTATCCTTATTGCTGATACTGGGGGCAATATATCAACCAAGGAAAAGTATGATATACTGCGAAAGGAAGGCATGGATATACTCAAAGGCAAGGGAGATTTAGTTTATTTCTTAGGGTGATTAAAGATGTATGATGATATTATGAAAGCGGAAACTTATGCAGAAACTTACGTTGCTATTTCTAAAATGAGCAACGAAGAAGTAAATAATTTATTGAGAGATTTAGTAGGGCCAAATAAAGATAATGTTCCAAATGCTCCTAATTTACCCTTGACTCCACAAGAAATGGAAAGAATAAATCAAATGAGACGAGCAGGTAAAGATATGCCTTTAACTATCCAAGATAAAAAATTCTTAACTGATGCAGTTAGAAATGCAAAGAAAAGAAAAGTAAATAAAAAAAGAACTGCATTTCAACAAGCGTTAAATAAACCAAGAAAAGTTGAAAATCCAGTAAAAAGGGCTAAAAGATTAGGTCAAACACAACAACCTGCCCAAACTTCATTAAATCCGAAACAGCAACAGGCTATGGAAATGTTTAATCAGGTTCAAGAAAATAAAAGAAGAAGATTAGCCCAACAACAACAAGTTCCTTTACCACAAAAAAACGTTCCATTACCTAAAACACCAAGAACAATGTCTAACGAGGAAATGCAACGAAGAATGAAAGCAAGAAGAAAAAGAGAACAATCTCAACAACAACCTCAGCAACAACCCCAAACAACACAACAACAGCCATTTCCACCAGCACCTCCAAGAGAGATTCCTTTTCCGCCACCATCTCAACAACCTCAACAAACACAACGAGAGTTACCACCAAGAGTTAAATCACTTTTACAAAGAAAACCAAGAAGAGTAATTAGAAGAAAGCAACCAGTTACAGTAAATCCCAAAGCGTGATTAAATGAATAGCCTAAAAATATTCAAAGAGATGCTAAATCTTGAAAAAGAAAGACAATTAGCAACTCAGGAATTATCACAATTATTAGGAATAGATATATCATTTAGCGATGAAGAAGTAATTAAAAATGCCGAAGAACAAACGGTAAAACATATCGAAAAGAAACTCGCTGAAAAAATAAATAACATGGTGAAGTAAATGGATGAAGTAAGTCTGCTTATTGATTTAGTTTCGTCGAATTGGTCAAGTTCGGCAACTACTTTACAAAGTGCAGGAACTATTTCAGCAGACCATGTAGCAACTCCAAACTTTGTTGATGTTAGAACATTAGAAAGAGGAAAGGGAGTTAGATATGATTTGTCATCTAAAGATGTTATTATCTTTTTTGAAGATGGACAAAATCTAGAATACCCAACAGTTCACTTTGACGTTAGAAATGAAACATACACATTTACTATGCATATAAGAACAGTTCACGACGAAAGGGCGGGAACAGATACGAATTTCGGGCGTGATAGGCTAAGGGCTTTATACTTGGTCGCCCGTCATGCACTTGAGCGAGGTCGAAGAGGCTATACTGCAAGTGATGGGTCTAAATTCAATCAAATCTTTGTAGGTTCAAGAAGCGAATCAAATGACCGAGCAAAGAGATTATTTGGATATAAATTAAGTATAGAAGCAAAAAGATTCGCATTAAGTATTCCCTAGTAAGTAAGTAAAGGAAGGGGAGATTAAAGATGGCAGTAAATACAGACATATTTTTAGGCAGTGGCGCAACTTTGACTATGATTCCAGAATTGGATTTAAAAGTCATATTAGATACAACAAGCACAAGCACAAGTTTAGTTGCTGATGCTCTTTGGTCAGATAATGTAAGAATGGTAGAAAATCTCTACGTTGGTTGCGTTATTGATTTATTTGATGCATCTGTTTCACCAACAGAAGCCCATTCTACTCACGTTATTACTGCTAATGATGCTACATCTTTTACAATTTCTCCAGCCCATAATTTAGGAACTTTACAAGATGCAACAGATTTCATTGTTATTAGAGGATATGGCGCACCTGCTCCAACAACCCTAACAGGTTCTATTGCACGATTAAGTGCAGATAACTGGTTAGGTATTTTAGAAAGTGCTACTTTCCCAAATCTTGAAGTGGAAATGAAACAATTTAATATTTCATTAGGTGGAACAAGAAACTTTTCTCATCAATTTAAAGGAATTGAAACTGCAAGCGGGGCAAGTTTAAATATCATTAATAATCAAGGAACATGGCTTTATTATGCTTTAGGTAAATGTACACAAATTAACGCAACCTTTACTGGAAGTTCTTCATTAGACCCAGCAACTCCACCATATATTGCCCATGCAAACAATGTTCATTATCTAGATATTGGAGAAAATGCAGCCGCAAAAGCATTTAGTGATAACATTACAGGCTTTACATCAACAGGGCCAATCTTTTATAGAACTGCAAAGGATTCTACTTTTATGATTCCTCCAGTAGCAAATCAAGATACTGCAACACATATGGCACTATTGACATTACCATCATACAATGCAAGTGGTGTTCTAACAAACCCAATTAAATATACATTTGGAGAAGCAAATGGTGAAGAATTGCCTTCTTTTGGATTAGAACAAAACATGAGTAAATTAGAAACATCAAATCCACACAGAACAGGAGATACTACATTAGCAACAGAATCTCATAATTTTGTTCGTATTGCAAGAGGTAATCGAGTAAATACTTTAACAATGACAGCAAATGAGAATGAAGAAGTTAAGATGACTCTTGATTTAAATACAAGAACTGTTCACAAACTTAAGACTGATGAAGCATATGAAGGTCGTGCGGGTGTTGATGACAATGCTGATTTGTTTAACTTTGGAAGTGGTTCAAATACATTAACAGCGACAGGAGAAGAATCTCTTGAACCTTTCTTCTTTTCAAGTGGTGCTTTCACTATCTTCGGACAACAATTCCTTAAGATTACAAATATGACATTAACTATCAATAATAATCTACAAGACAAGAGATTCGTAGGAATTGGCAACAAATCCGTTAAGTCTGCTATTCCTGCACAAAGAACTTATGAAATTTCGTTTACTGCTATGGTTACAGATAATCAACTATTTGAAGAACTTCTTGACCAAACAGAAGAAGGCACAAGCAATCTTATTACTCTACAATTTGATAAGAATGCTCCTGATGGAACCCTCAATGAACAAATTCTATTAAAGTTCCAAGATTACTTCTTAAGTTCAGCAAACATTACAATTCCAGATGATAAAGGGCCAATTACTATCGAAGGAACAGTAATGCCAAGAAATCTAAACACTTGTGAAGTTAGAACTCACTGGGTTTTACAGGGGTGATTATATGGATAAGTATGATAAACTACGCCTTAAGGAACAATTGGCTAAGAAGCCAAAAGAAACTAAAAAGGAAACTCCAAAAAAGACTACAAGTAAATTACAAGAATAATATTCCACCAACACCGTTTGTTTGTTTGTTGGTATAGAAGGTGGATGAAATGTTAAACGAAAAAAAAGTTGTTACAGATAAGAGTGTATTATTTGCACTAACCGAGCCTACGCTACATTATATTAAAGTAGCACCCGAAAGTAATGAATATCTCAAGGTGTGGGTAAAAGAACCTACTTGGCTTGAAGCCGAAAAAGCCTTGAATAGTGTGATGAAGATTGATTCTCGCACACAATCGTTAGACCTCGACTTAAATGCGATGTATCGCTATATGGTTGAGAATTTCATCTCAAAAACAGAACCTTCATTATCAACAATTGATATGCTTAAATTAAGCCCCTATGTTGGTAATCAGATAAAAGAAATTCTTCCTAATCCAATGAGTATGGTGCAGGAGGATGAAGAAAAAAACGATTAATTAAAGAAGCAGTAAGAGGTCGAGGAAATGACCATAAAACTGCTTCTTTAGTCGTCGTTTATATGCTTTCAAAAGCATTGGCAATTAGCCCATTAGAGATTTACAAAATGCCAGTTTCTTTAGTTAAAGACTTACTTAGTGTTCATATGCACGTTGAAGAAGTTAAAGCCGAAGAGTTAGAAAAACATAAAAGAAACATAAAGTGATACAATGTCAAAAATAGATGAAGCAAAGGTAGGAGTTACTGAATTAAGTGATTCTTTAAAAAGCCTAGAAGATGCATCATTTAAGGCAGGTATCGAGTTTCAAGGAATGTTAGGCAGTTTAACAAAGGCTGCATACAGTTTAAATGATGCTGGTAAAGGTTGGACTACATTTAGCCGATTAGTTTCAGGAAGCCCACTTTGGGCAATTCAAAATAAATTTAGAGCATATTTGTCTATTCTTGCTTCATTTGAACAAAGGTCAAAAAATAATACTAATGCTCAAATAGAACAAAGAAAAAGAGTATTAGATAACTTTGAAGCAACAAAGAAATTAAATGAAAGTGTTAAGGACTTAAGTAAAATTAAAAGAATGGAAGTTAATCTAATTGAACAGGAAATAAAATTGAATGACCAGTTAGAAAAACAACAGAAAAGAAAAAATGAGTTACTAGACCTAGAAGCGGCATTAAAGGCAGAAGGGCTAGATAAAGGTCCTGAATTAATCAAAGACTTAGAAAAAAGAGATAAGGCTATAAAGGAACTTACAGAAAGAATAACTAAATTAAATAGAGGAATAGGAGATAGTTCTAAAGAAATAATGGAAGAAGTCAAAAGCCTAGATATTTACAAATATACTTTAGCCGCAACAGGTAGTGAAGAAAAGGCATTTATTAGAGCCAAAGCAGAATTAATAGAAAAACAAAAAGAAGCAAATAAACAACTTAAGCAAGGAGAAAGGGCTTTAAAAGAACAATTTGCTTTTGATAAGAAAAGACTAGAATTTCAAATGAAAGCGGCTGAAAAAGAGGCAAAAAGACAAGGATTAACAGGAAGAGCAAGAAAAAAATTCCTCAAAGAACAAAGGCAACTTGGTCAAAGAAAAATGAAAGAAGACCAAAAAGAGGCAATTAAAACTGTTAAAAAAGAAAACCTCAGAACAGAAAGTAAAACATCTTCCAATGAAGGAATTAAAGAAGACTTTAAGGGAATGAAACTCGCTCTTGCTCCTTTTTTGCCACTTATAGGAGTTTATAGATTAGCAAAAAACCAAAGAAAAATTGCATTAAAAGCGCAAAAATTTAGGGCTTCTATGATTCCTGTTTTAAATTTAGCATTTAAGTTCTTTGTCTTTGGCATTATGGGTATTCTTGCATTCTTGTTATTTATCAAAGGTGCTTACGAAGTTTTCAAGATTTTAAAGGAAATGGGGCTAATCGAGGAAATAAAAGAATTTTTCTTTGCCGCTTGGGAGATAGCACTAGGATTTATAGGAGTAATAAGTACATTTATTTCTGGAGACTTTAAGAAAGCATTTAAAGATTTAGGGCCACTTTTAGATAAAGTATTTATTCTTGCCTTAAATGGTTTAGGTTTATTTATTAAGGTAGCATGGGAAACAATTGTTGCTACATTTTATGTAATGATTCAGTTTTTCCATGACTTAGTTCGTGACCCCGACTTACAGGCAAGAGCAATTAGTATAGGATTAAAAATAGGAAAAATTATATTAGGTGCTTATTTGGTCAAAACTCTTGCATTAATGGCATTACAATTAGTTGCTGCTTATGCTGCACCAATTCTTCTAGGAGTATTTATTCTAGCAGGTCTTTATGCTTTGGCTAAATTTGTATTTGATAGATATGCCTTAGCAATTGTAAAACCTTTCCATATGTTTTTTGACTTTATTACAGATATAGGCGCATTTGTTAGAGATGCATTAATTGATATAAAAGACTTCGTTAAGGACTTAAGCCCATTTTCTGAAGGAGGAAGAGTCAATTCTAATTTTCAATTAGTTGGAGAAAAAGGCCCAGAAATTGTAAAAATGCCGAGAGGCTCTACTGTTTATTCAAATGCAGTAAGTAAGCAAATGATTTCAAGAGGTTCTAATACAGTAGTCAATAATATGAGCATTACAATAAATGCTAGAGATACTTCTGATGCAGAACTAAGACGCATTGCAGATAAAATAGGAAACATGGTTAATAACAAAATTAACAGAAGAACATCTTCAAGAACATTAGGGTGATTAAATGGCAGACTATCACGTTTATCTTAAACTGCAAAGTTATGCAGGTAATATTCAACAAAATACTATTCCTTTAAGAGCAACAGGTGTTTCTATTTCAGTTTCTAAAACTATTCCAGCGTTTCCTGTTCCTTTATCTGGTATTGCAACAGGTGAATCTATTACTGCGGCATTAGATTTAGGGATGGCTACAAAAAATGTATCGGTTAATGGATATATTATTGACGATACAATTACTAAAGTTTTTGATGGAACTGCTACAACAAGAAAATTTACTGCTCATGAAATTGCACAAATGATTGCATCAGGTGTAGATTCAACAGGTTTAGCAAAAAATCAAGCGTTTTCAGAATTGGTTGTTCTTATGCCATCTTTTGTTGCGAGCGACTACAATTATCGAGGAACTTGTAGTATTGCTACTCATAAAAATAAAACAAATTGCGAAGAAGCAGGTGGAACTTGGACACAAACAATAGATGAAAATTCCAATAGAGAAGATGGAATCAGTGTTCCTTTAATGTTTGGTTCAAGAGGAAATGCTCTTAGTTTAGATAATGCAAGAGTTCCATTACCATTAACGACATTTCCAGACAGTGATACAGAAACAGGAATTACAGGATTTGTAAGAAGTTTTTCATATGAATTAAATGCAGACACCTTTGAAATTACATTCAGTTTAGAATTTGAAGCGGCAAACATCTTCCCTTGAGGTGAATTAAATGTATAATACATTAATAGGAGAAAAAAGAAGTCTTGTCTTCCCTGTTATGTGTAATGCTCATGTTAAATTATCTTATGCAGATAACATACCCGATACGAACTCAAACACAGATACTTCTGATGATATTGCTTATGGTCTTTGGGCGCATGAAGGTTCTTTTACCTTTGAAAGTATAATTACTCCTTATGATGTAAATGGATATGGTAAATTTTCAACAGGAGGAACAATACCAACCTTTACTCCATCTAAGAAAATAATGCCTTCAAATCATCATCAAAGTTCTCCAAATGACTATGAAAGCCAACTATATTTACCAGTTGCAGGAGGAAGACTAACTCATGAAATGAGAATATTTGATAATGATAACTTTAAAATATCTTTGTTAAATTCTACATTATTAAACGAGAATCAACCTGCTGAATATAAAATAAAAGCAGAATTAACCATTGGGACGACTACTGAAACATTTACATCTGATAAAGTAATCCTTCCTAATTTTTCATATTATAATGAATATGAAACAAATCAGAACCATGTAAATAAAGAAGGATTTGCTCAATATAGATATGTAGGGGCTTCTATTATTGGAAATCATTCAGCAGGTGATACGGTCATTAACGTATTCGTGAACACCTTTGCGGTAGGTCAGGAGTTGTTCGTTTTTGATACTACAAATGGCTTTAGGTCAATCGGTACGATAGCCTCCGTAGGCGGAAGTAACATTACGCTATCAAGCGGTCTTCCCTTCGATGTCGCCTCCCTAAGCCGTGTGTTTTTCAAAGGCTTTGCAAACCCTTCTTACATAAATAATACATACCATGTAGCCTTTGTTCTTAATGATAATGGCAATTCTGTAAATATATTCCTTAATGGTAGAATTGTCTTATCGTCTTCTCATAGCGTAAAGACAGCATTTAGTTTCGCTAGAACAGATACATTTTTAGGTGCTAATGGGACACTATCAAAAGGAACGAGTTCAGCGATTACAAATAAACAATTTATGGGAGAGTTTCATGAATTATCAATTATTGATATTCCTAAATTAAAATTTCCAAATGTAAATACGCTATTACCTTCTTTAGATGAAACGCTTCTATATTTAAGATTTGAGGAGATTGATTTATAATGGCGCAAAATCTTAAGGTATTTGGGATAGGCGAAACTGCTGTTGATACTCAAAGTAGTGACCAATATAATGTACCAACTAATCCTAAATTTACTGCCGAAGGTACTTTTTCCTCATCTTTGAGAGCATCTGATAATGTTGAACAAACTAGGTTATATTCTTTAATATATCCTAGCCATCTGACAAGTGGTGTTGCAAGTGGAGAATTTACAGAAGTTGGAACATCTACTGCAAATACGATAAGATTTAATTTAGCAACGACAAATGGTTCTAGAATTAAATGCTATGATGAGAATACTGGAACTGGCGTAAAACTAGACTCTACAAATTATGATTCAGACCATCATTATTTTGTATTAATACACGCCAAAAATCATTTAAAGCATCATTTTGCTAGAGTAACTAAAGTTTTGACAGAAGATACAGAAGGAGATGCTTTTTCATTTGAACCAGCGTTAGGTAATGAAATTGAATTAAATACTGATTTTATGTTGTTTAAAGGCCCACATAAAACATCTACTGCTGTTGCCTTTTCAGCAGGAATTAAACAAGACTTACAGAATAGTTTAGTTTGCTCAAAACCTTTATTTTACTTTTTAAAAACTAATGAAAAACACTTTACTGCTAATTTAAGTAGCGGAAGTGCTTTGATAGCAATTTCTACTTTAAGTGGGATAGAATCTGGAAATTTACAGGTTGGTATGAAAATATCTGGAAAAAATATTCCTGCAAATACGACAATTTCTTTGATAACTACAACTCATATTACAATGAGTAATAATGCAAGTGCATCTTCTACTGGAGAATTAATCACCATAGAAAACTATAATGAAGACTATACTCTAGATAAAGATGACCAGTTAGACCACAATATAAAATACACTGCGGCCATTTCAACAACAAATACAAGTGGAGCAATAAATACTTTCTACCTTTCTGTATTTGGAACAATGCAAGACTTTAGTAACAAAATTGTAGATTATAGTAAATATTCTATGAAACTTGAATTAGTTGATAAATTAAGAGAATTGGATGAAAACCATGCTAAAGGTATAGGTAGCGGAACAGCGAATAGCAACGAAGACACATCATTATCTGCTTATAATTATACTGACTACACTGAAACTTTATTAAATTCTAGAAGGTCTTTAGCCGACGCAAAACAGTCTACTTCTAGCGATAAAAGTGGCCCGATTAGATATGTCCATTATGACTATTCTCCCAAAAAGGTAAATATTATTTCTAATGTTTTAGATTTGGAATTAGAACAATCTTATGCTCCTAGAGGCAGTTTTGCTTCTTCAAAAGTCATTGATAATAGTAAAATGCTGGGAGTTAAAATAAATGATTTTGAAAAGTATAGAATTAGGCATAGGGTCTTTAGAGGGGATTTATCTGAATTTGTAGATATTCCCGCAAAGGTTAATGCATTTAATAGCAGTAGAGAATATTCATTTCATACAGATTTTGAATTATATAATTATTTAAATGTTGGTGATGAAGTAAAAATAGGAGATTATATTTTATTTGTGGAGGCTTTACCGACAAATGGCATTAGTTTTTCTGATTTAATAAGAACTGAAAATTCGCAGCAATTTAAAACAGCAAGCCAATTAGGATTATCTTGGTCTAGTTTATTGACAGCAGACCAGCAACTTAAAAGAAGAGCATTTAACTTTAAAGACAGGACTTTATTATCTTCTTTTAATATTGTAGAAAATAGAGAAAAAGAACTTTTTGTTAGCATAGTTTCCAAAGACTTTGAATACTTAGAAGCAGAAGTAGTAGTATCAAATTCTAAATTAGGATTACTTTATTTAAAATTCGGTGAAAAAGCATACTCTAATACAGAAACATCAATGAGATATGCCACAGGTATCTTTAACATCGAAATAGAAAGATTTACAGGAAAGATTGAAAAAATAGAAGCATTCAAAGAAAATCAACAAAATTTTATTAAAATTGAAGGAAGAGATGAATTTAGTCAATTGCTTGGCCCTATTGTAAATAGAAATACTGCTTTCTCAGAAGATATTATTTATAGCACAAATAGTCCATATAATACTTTAACTAGTCTTTCTTCTAATGGTGATTTTAGTTTTAATAGTGTAAATATTACAAATACATCCAGCATCAGTTTAACTGCTGGAGATAGAATATTTGCAGAGATAAATGACCACTTTATTTTCGTTGGTGTAATTAAGAATAATACCTCAAGTGCCACAACTCATGAATTAGAAGAAAAAGCATTCGCAAAGTCAACAGGTAAAGCACTATACAAAGCATCAACAAAAAATTATATGCTAACTAAGGCATTGTCTTCTAATCCATTAGTTTCTTCTGAAACATCTTTAAAGGGTTCAGCAGATAAAGGTATTTTCTTTTCTGGTGGAGCAATAGTTGATTCTAACGAAAATGCTTCAGAAGGTACATCTTTAATAGGTACAAGTTCTAGTAATAATGAAAAAGGAGTAGGTTATTTTATTCACCAACCTAAAGGAATATCTTCAGATAATTATTTTCAGTGTCGTTTAACTAATAACGATAATAGTGCTTTTCAATCATTTGATACAGTCAATACTTTGTTGGATTTTGAAATATTAAATATAAGTGAAGAAAATGGAAATAAAGTTTTAGAAGTAGCACCATATATGCCTTTATCGTTGGGTCGTGTAGAATTAAATTATGCAAATACAAGAAATACAACATTTACAGATATAGGTAATCCTACTGCTACTTCTAACAAAAATTATTTTGATATTACTGTGACTCATGGACATAATTTTTTATCTTCCACATCTGATAAAAGAAATCATCATGGAAAACCAGTGTTTAAAAATGGAGAATTTTTAGGATTTATTACTTTTGCTTATTTACGGACAGATTACTCAACAGTAAGAGTATTTGTTGATAGAATAATTACTACTGCAACTTCAGATACTATACAGTTATTAACTTATGCTAGTGCAAGAAATACAAGCAGTAAATTAACTCAAGAATTACATTTGCTAAATGGCGGTCACTTATGGAATGGTAAAATTATCTCATTACTAAATCCTAATACTACACAAAATGGAAAAGTCTTTTCATTAGATTATCCTAAACATTATAATAGCGGTCTAAGTAGTTCATATTGTTCTGCATTCGGTACGCCATACTATAATATATACAATTTAGAAAAAGGAAACATTAATTCAAGGCAAATTAGAAACCATATAAGTTCTATCGAAAGACCAAATGTTTTTGAGTTTTATTCTGAAATTCCTAGCAAAATTAAATATTATGCGAGTACGAATAAATTTGGACTAGGGAATACATATTCAGGTGCTACTTTAGTAGATGATATTATTGGAACAGATAAATATATTTCTTCTAGTTTCCCAAACACTTTAGCAGAAGCAAGAGGCTTTGTCCCAAGTCAAGGTTCTAAATTTTATGATACTACTATACATAAAAGCGGAGGAAGTGCAGATATTGTTGCATTAGACCAAGACCAAATAGAAGCATCTAATACAGTTTCTATTTCAAGTAGTGACTATTTGAGAAGCAACCCTCTTTTCTTGAAAGATTATTTTGGGCATATTGATGCTAAGATAGCAAGAATGTTTTTATTTAGTAATAGTGATTTAGAACCGTATAGTAGTTTACGGGAAGACAGTCTTATGTATTTTAGTGTTGATACTGACGGTGTTTCTCATTTCAAGGATATTACAAACTACAAACTATTTGCTAAAAGAAAATCAATAGAAACTACAAATTCTGATACTAAATCTTTAACGACAGGACAGACTGTTTCTGTTAAGAATAATGATGAGGATTATATATCTTGCGACATTATTTCAGCAGATAAGACACTATCAAGTCTAACTAGATTTTCTATTATGAGATTAACAGAACTTTGTCTAGATTGGTCTTTTAATCAGTTTGACCCTGAAAATATTCCTAGTAAAGATAAAATGATGCCGCCAATAGGCTTAGAACAAAATATTCTTAGTGTGACAAATACTGCAAATATTACTGCATATGATACTAGTACAAATACTGTAACAACCAATACAACTGTTACTGTCGGTGGTTCAGGTCTTTCTAATGGAGATATTTTATATGATTTGCAAGGAAGATTAATTGGAACGGTTGATAGCCAAAGTTCTACTACTATTACATTTGATAGCGACCCTATCAAAACAAACGGTACTTCCAATACTTGTGCTTTAGGATATGTTATTACTAGTGGAAATAGAAACCATGACTTATTTTCTGGAAATGGAAAAGGAGATACCTTTATTGACTTTGGTAAAGAAATACATATGTTAAAAGGATTGGCTACCCAAACTTCACATGAAAGCGATGGTTGGGGGAGTACAAAAGGGGGAGCAACTGACGATAGATGGCGTACCTCTTATAGTGCTTCATTTGGCCCACTTTTTTCAGCAAATAATAAAATTCATCTGGTTTTACCATTTGCTTACAATATAAGACACAGTACAACGACGATAGAAAAAGCAGTTAAGTTATTTGACATATTTAGAAATATGATTGATATTGATGACACAGGTTCAAATAATGATGCTAATGAATATGCTGATAATTTAATTCCTATATTTTTAGATAGATATGGAGTAGAGGATGGAGAAGAATTAGCATCAGAAGGTATGGCAGGTCAAGATATTATTGAAGCACACGTTAATAATGGTTCAGGTGCAACAAATAAAGACACTATTACTATGGCTTGTACTACTGCACCTTTCAATAATAATACTGATGAAGATATTAATGCTGATTATGATGATACTGCTGATGGGGTATTCTTAGGATTCAAGCCTAAATTAATTTTAAACTATTCTAACTTAACTGCAAGAGTAACAAAGGGAGGAGAAAACGTTTATGAAATAGATGTTGCTTCAAGTGGTGGAAATGTTTTCTTAGATTTTGTTGATTTAACTGGCTGTTATTTGGTTTCTGAAGCAGGTTTATTTTTAGATTCAGACGGTGATTTAACGGCCAATGTTGGTTCATTAGATGACGCAAAACCAGACCATATATGCTATGTTATCTCTCATGAACTAGATGCTAGTAATTCAACAAAAACTCATAGATTAATTTTAGATAATGATTTTGGTTCAGGCTCAGATAGAATTTTTAGAATTATGCAACCTAATCATACTTGTTTTCACAGTTTTTCTCCTAAAGAAATAAAACTCCAGATGACAAGTTCTCGATATACAAAGATGCCTTCTAGTAATCAATGCTATAATGGTATCAATTCTTTCTTTAATAGAAATTCCAAGGGTGGTAGGGACATAAAAGGAAACAACGAAGGAATACTCTCAATGTATGTTTTAGTTGATTGTGATAATCAAAATAATAATACAAGTGAAAAACACACAGTTATTAGGCATCATAGTAGTTATGCAAACATTTTACCATCTCAAGCCACTACTGTTAATGTTTCAGATGGCGATAATAACTTAAAAACAGAAATAGAATACTTTTCTGGAATTACAGGATTAAGTTCTTCTGTAAACGAAATATTAACTTTTGCACAAATGAAAGAAATGCTAGGAGTTGTTTCAGTTTCAGAAATTTTAAACATTACAGTAAATGCCGAAATTGATTCTGACTTTACTAGGGCTTGTATTGGCTCAACACTTACAGTAGCAAATGAAACAGATAAACTTATTGACAATCTATTAAAAGATAATAATATAGAAGTGGATGTTACTGATAGCAACTATCCTTTGTTCTTAGCACCTAATTTTCAAGGAGTTGATTTATTTTCAGCAGTTAATTTCTTATTAGAAAGAAAGGATAAAAGTATTTTATATGAATATGATAAGTTTAAGGTTTTGGATAAAAAGGATAACCAATTTTATAGCGAAGTAATTCTTGAAGAGAATGGAGATTTGCAGATATATGATTTACAAAAAGAATCAAATATGTTTAACGTATATAATGAAATTGTAGTATATGGAAAAAATCATAGAGGAATTCGTAAAAGAAATAAAAGTATTAAAAAAATTGGTATTAAAACACTAGAAGTCCATGAACCCGAACTTACTTCACAAGAAGAAGTTGATAGAAGGGCTAGAGTATTGAGAGAGGTTCATTCAGAAGATAGTAATAATAGATTATTTAAGGTAACTATCGGCCATTCAGGAATTTCTCAATTAAGAGGCGGCGATTTAATTAGATTGAATGTCCCTAGAGAAAATATTGAAAATGAACAAGTTATTGTATTACAGATAAAACATCTACTTAATGGTTTAATGGAATTGCAATTAGGTAAATTTAGCAGATTGCTAGAAGATATATTTGCAGAATTACAAATTAAAAATAAAACAGTTGATGCTAATTTAAGAAAGCAACAATATGGAGAAGAAAACATCATTAAGATAGACATTGAAGATAAATTTAAAATTAAACAACTTAGACTATTTGTGAGAAAAAGAACCTCTTCTGGTTCATTTAAGTTAGGTTTTGGAACAGCATTAAATACAGGAACAAACACGCTTGGCTATGGGGTCGGCACAGGCATTACATTCACTACTTTGATAGATGAGGAATTAATATGATAACAGAAAAAACAAAAGAATTGATTGCAACATACTTAGCAGGTCTTGTAAATACTCCTAATAAATTTGATATTGGATTAGGTGGGAATGCAACTAGTCCAGCATCAACTACTTTAGATGTACCCCTTACAACAATACCAATAACTACTGGTGCAGTAACGGCTGATAATGTAATTGAATTCCAAGCAATCTTTGATGGTGCTGATTCTACAATGACAGGAAATGTTATTCGTGAGTTTGGAATAACAGACGGAACTAATCTTCTAGCAAGAGTTAATTTTAATGGAGTTGGCCCATTTGCATCAAATGAAGATTTAGAAATTTTTTATACAATAGAGGTGGAATGATATGGCAGACGAAAACCCGCACCAATTTAGCACACAGACAACAGGCGTAACTTTTGGTCAAATAACTGATGATACTGATTTTCCTCACACTGGTTTAATTAAATCATTAAGTCTTATGGCTAAAGGAAATATGGCTGTAAAAGGTTCAGCAACAGATTTTGATATTACCCAAGCAAGTTCTGGGAATGTTATTCAAGTTGCCGCAGGTAGAATATTTAAAGATAATAAATTTACTGCTCAAGTAGCCGCCAAAAACTTTACTTCTAGCGCATTTGATACAACAACAGGAAATAGTTTTTATCATTTACTTGTTGTTGATGCTTCAAATGTTTTACAAGTTAGAAAGCATGGTAGTTCTACTGCAAATAAAGTTCCAGAATATACAGAAGGAGATACTATTATTGCAGTAATTATGTTTAACTCTTCTACTGCTGCTTTAGGAAGTATGCAGATTCAATTCTTAACAACAGGTAAAGTTGAGAATAGTTTAAGTATTGGTTATGATGATAGTGGATATACAGAAGCGGGTTCTTTAACAGGAACTTCTGATGGTATTACTATGACAGGATTATACAAACTAGATACTTTACCTACTGCTACTGTTGCAACAGATGATAAATTAATTATTCAAGACACAAATGATTCTGATAAAATTAAAACTGTAACTGCCCAATCAATTGCAAATTTGGCTAGTTATAGTGATTCTAATGCTATTTCAGCAGTAGAAGGTGAAGCAACATTAGATTTAACTGGGGATGTAACAATTGCCGCAGGTAAGGATTTAACCGTTGATACTAACACATTACACGTTGATTCTGCAAATAATAGAGTAGGTATTGGAACAACTTCTCCTGATATGTCTTTAGATGTAATACAATCAGGAACAACTATTGCAAGAGTAGCAAGCACAGGTTCACACGCTAATTTGCGCTTTGGTCGGGCTAATTCATCTTATGATGCGGCTATGTTATTTTATGACGATATGGCTACTACTCCTTCATTACAATGGCGTATTCAAATGACAAGTGGCGGAAGTGATTTATCCATTCGTGACGAAGATGGAAGCCCTGATGGTCAAGAAATAATGAAATTTAAAGATGGTGGCGGTATTGATATTAATTGTGATGTAGAAATGCCAGTCGCACATAAATTAAGAACGGGAGAAATAGAAATTGAAGGCGATTTAAACCATGATGGTTCAAATGTCGGTTTCTTTGGAACTGCTGTTGCTTCTCGTCAAAATGTAGGTAATGGTTCTTTTGTAACTAATCCAGTTAATTTTGGCCGACCAGTTCCTGACCCGTCTGCAAATCCTGGATTTGAGCCTAATGTAGATAATTACATCGCTCAACTTGAAAATGAAATAGTTACTATTTCAACTAAGTTAAACGATTTAATAGACGCTTTACAGTTGTATGGTTTAATTTTGTGATTATATGAAATTATTCATATTGGCTATAATAGCCTTTGCTGTAGGTTTTCTATCTACATGGCTTGCAACAATTGATGAAAAATGGTAAATTCCAAAAGCCAAAAAAAAGAGGGAAGGCGACCCAAAAGAGCCACCTTCCCTCAAATAGTCTTAATTGACCAAATTTTCTGACATTCCCGACATTCCCACAACTTTACCTGTTCGGGAGAACCTACATAAAAACCCAATAGACGCTTCGCTAACGTCTTATTGCCACAATACGGGCATTGTTGCTTCAATCCCATTACTGTCCATCTTCCTTGTTTCTCATCAATCTTCTCATATAATCTTCAACGCTGTCATCGGTGATATTTGTTCCACCAAATGCAGCGAAAAAGAGCAATAAGAGAACTGTTAAGAAAACAAGAAGAAAGAACCAATCCCAGCCTTCCATTACCATTTCACCTCTAATTCTACAAACTTTTCTTTATCGACAGAAAATGCTTTGACAATCCCATTGTCTTGACCATATTTCCAAAGGTCATACACTAGTTGAGTATCTTTCATACAATACTCAACGACTTCATCATATTGACCAGCCTTCCATAACTTAGGAGCATCAGCACTATCCATGAGTTTAAAATCATTCATTGTGCATTTAACTAAGTTACTTAATGGGAATCTTTCACCATGTTCTTTGGTTAAGATTCTGCTAGTATCAATATATCTTTTATCTTCTAGATATTGTTTAATACAATAAATATCCATAGAGTCTTTCAGAATAGGCAAATCAAATGCGGCAATATTATGTCCTAATAATACTCCACCTTTCTGAAAATGCTCATCTAAATCATACTTTAGTTCTCTTAAAGACTTTACAATATGACCAGACTTAGCAAAAGAATCAACGGGTTCATCAACATAAACAGTTCCAGTATTTCCATCCCATGTAGCAACGGTTGATACTTGAAACATATGCGTATTACCAAAACCGCCTATGTCATACGACATATTTTTTGTTTCGATATCAAGAGCCATTACTGACATTTAACTCAATCCTGCGACCAAAGTTTAGAAATCTTTTCTGTTTCTTTATCCACTTTAGGTTCTTCATCAACATCAATTCTTCGCTTTAAGAAGCAAACAATGTTACTGCCCGCTACTGTTAGCATAGAACAACATTCCCAGCCATCAGCACCATATGTATCTAATGATTCTATAATTACTTTTGGCCCTTTTGATACTTCAAACACTAGGTATGTATTTTCCCATTTCATTTCTTTTCCTCTCCTTTAAATTTAATAAATACTGCTCGGCCTTGTTTTTCTATTTCAAATAGGTTTTCAATTGATTTGAAGTAGTTGTAAACACTAGCCTGACTTTTCTTGCTTTCTCTTTTCACTTCTGATAAGAAATCTTTTTTACTTATGAATCCGTCTTCATCTTTTTCCATAGCAACATAAACAGTCTTAAATGTGCTTAACATTGATTTTTCAGTAACCGAAGTTCGACGGACACGGAGGCTACGTTCAAGCCATGCGACAAGGGTTATATAACACTTTTCTGCAATCTGTCCTGCTTGTTCGACGTTTTTACCTGTAACAATGAATCTCTTATCTTTATCTCTAATGCTTCTTGCTTGAGATATAGAACATAAAACTGCCATCTTTTTAAGATTTTGATTCAGACGAGTAATAAATACATCAAGAATTTCCTTTACTTCCTTTCTTGAATCTGAAATATAGTTATCCATTTTATCATATTCATAGAGTAATCTATCTCTTGCTTCTTGAGTATAAGTCATTGTTTTCAACGGGTCGCAACCTACTTCAACAAATCTCTCTTTTACAAGATTGTAGATTTCAAATATATTATTTGCAAATCTTTCTGTTGGTGGTTCTTCTCTTTCAGTTATTACACCAAACTGACTAATTAATTCTCTTCTAATTTTATCTTGAACGAAAGAAGGAACATCATGAACATACATAACCATTCTTGGTAATACACCTGTTGTAGCCATAATCTCTTGTAGGTTTCTAGGAGGATATGTCATAGCAACTACTGTTCTTTGACAATAGCAATTAACTACTCCACCCTCTTTTAATTGTTTATTAATTACCCAAGATTCTCCAGTTAAAGAATTCATTAAGGTATTCAAATATACAATAGAATTACCTTTGTGTTGGCTTTCCTTGAAGATACCCGAATACTCAAATTCATCCCAGTGGGCTATTCCGTTTCCTTCCAATGCCCCTGCAACTCTTTCATAATAAACATCTCCTATTTGTTCTCCATGTAATTCTGCTTCTTCATCATTTCTAATGATTTTCTTATCCATATAACCAATTAATGCAGCATCAGTATAATCAACTAAAGAGAAAACATCAAAGAAAGTATCTGCTATTTCTCCAGCATCTCTTAATTGTGGAGGATGTGTTCCTGTTTCGTTAATCTTTTTAAATACTGACTTAGTAATTGGGCCTACAAATCTCCAAAGTGTTGATTTACCTGTACCTGAAGTTTGAATCCAACACAAATGTATTCTAATATCATCAGTTAAATCACCGTCAGGTATATGCACAAAGTCTTTACATACTGCACTTAATAAATTATAATACATTAATAGTGCAGGAGTATCGTTATGCTTTGAGTAACTAGTTGCAGTATCAGCCCATGCTTTCATAATAGCAGGTAGTTCCGTTTTACTTACTGCGCCCATATCTTCTGTAAATTGCGCCCAGTAATCTTCTTCATTCATTTCATATTCATCTATCATAGTTTCACCTTATCTTCTGAATTTAATACGTTAAGTATTCTGTCTGCTAATACTTTTCCAAACCCATCTAGTTTTTGTATGTCAAAACTAGTTTGTTCTCCTATTTCCATAACAGACCCAAAAGTATCAATTAATACCTTTGCTTTTTTATAGGATACGCCTTTGATGCTAGTTAAAATATCAAGTCTTAAATCGTCGGTGCTTATTCTCTTAAATACTTGTGGTCTTATAACTTCTCTTTCTATTGGTTGCATTTTACAAATCGCTGTAATTATCAATGACGCTTCTTCTTCGCTCTTTACCCAAAAGGGTTTTATATCCGTGTCTAATACAATTCTACCTATTGCTCCTAGAAATTTATTTGATAACATAATCTTTCTAGAAGCGATAGGTAATTTGCTTTTACTGTGTTCAATAATATTGTATATTCCTTCTGATAAATCTCCATAGATAATTACAACATTGTTCTTGTAATGTCTATCCATATTATCTAATTGAGTCCATAATCTTTTAGACATTACAGACCCAATAAAATCTACAACAGACTTTGCTTCAAAGCATACATCAGCAAAAACATAATCTCCTATTTCTAGCCATTTCTTTTCTGTTTGTATATTTAGAATTCTCGCTCGTTCTTCAACGAGTTTGACAATTTTAGAACCTTCTTTTTCTCTACTATCAATTATTAACATTTGGAAACCTCCAACATTTACCTATACAATATCCTTCTGAAATAAGTTTATCACAAGAAGGAGTTTTGTAATTACCATGCACCGTAAAACGTGCGTGTTTTCGTGTTTGTCCTTCATCCCAGTCTAACCAGACTTCATCATTATTTTCAGCAATAGATTTAATCTCTTCAACAACCATATCTAAAACTTTATTCTTTTCTTCCAATGAAGTGAGATTAGTTCGCAAAGTTAATAAATCCCGATACCAAGATACAAGATATGCTCTCGCTAAATGCGAAGGATTCTCCGTCATCACTGCGTTATGCAAACACGGCAACATTGGAAGTTTTCCTTCATAGAACGGAACGCTAACTTCTCCTTCAACTGCTTCAATGGGGGGTTGTTCGGGAAACTTGACCCTGCTATTACCAACCTTTCTAAAAGGAATACTTCTTGACTTAGATGCTAACAGAATAATATCTTCAAGACTTAAACTAAGGTCATCATATAGCAAAGGAATACAGAAAAGAGAATTACCGTTCTTATCTGAAGATGACATATTAACAGTATTCGGAACTCTTCTTAAACGAGTCGTTTGCCCGACCCTATCATCTAATGTATTATCATCTCCTACCTTTTCTTTTAAGATATTCTTGACCACTTTAAAATAAGCCTGTATATCTCGAATGTCCTGAGTTTCTTCACCATCTAAAAATAGATGAAAACCTCTTCCAGAAAAGAATAAAGTATGCATAATATCATTCTCCATAACCCAATTCATAATTATCTTAACATCACGATATGCTTTATCGAGGTCATCATTATGGCCGTCAAAATCTAAAAATATTCTGTTTAGAATTACAGAAGAATCAATCTGTGCTGTTTCACTAAAATGCTCAAAATCATATACAGTTGTATATACATTCATCTTATTGTTGTAGTCCTTAACGAATTTAATATAATCATTCTTCGTTAGAACTATTTTTCTTTTCATCTGTCTTGCGTTTTTCAGGTGGCTTCCCGCCCAAACTGCTCTCGGAAATTTCATTTTTTATTCCTCCAAAATTTACTGTTGCTGTGTTCAGCATATTTTTTATTGTTCCTGCTACTTCTGCTTTAATGTGTGTAAGGCACATCTCTCTCAATATATCAGCATAGTAGTAGCCAACCATACTATCATTGATTTTTGTCTCTTTAACCATATCAAATCTTTCTATTAAATTCATTTCAGAATAGATTTCATTTGATAGGTCTTCAATCGTTACCATGAGATTTGATATTTCATTAAATGTCCAAGGTCTTGCCTTTACTTTTAATTCAATTACTTCTTTCATTTTCTTCCTCCATAGTCATTATCTTCATAATAAGAAACTCATTAAAAGACAATGGGGGTTGATAATTGAACTTTATTTTGTCATACAACTCTTTTAGTTCGGCTTTGTGATTTGTAATCTTCTCTCTTTTAACTAATATTTTTCTCATATTATCACACCCATGAATCTTCTTGTGCCGCATCACAAATACCAAAGTAAGAGCAATGAGCGCAAGTCTTGTAAAAGAACTTTGTAGGAAATGTATTTCTTTCATAGTGATGAATCAACTTAGCGATATTATTCATTACAGAAGTCATAGACCTTTTCTTTCTCTCTTCTGCATAAATGTAATTTGATGCTGGATAGTACCAACCCCAATGTGTTACTTTATCATTTGGGTCAAGACCATTCTTAATCATAACTTCATCGGTTGCATTCTCGATAAGTAATTCATAAAACGCCATTTCTTTTCTCATTGAAGTTGTTTTCCAATCTTTCCAAAGACCTGTTTTATATTCAAAAGGAACAAGACCCCCATTCTCTCTAAAAATTCGGTCAATGATTCCTTGAATGTGAATTACATAATCTCTTTGAAGAGGAAACTTTGGATTGATGTTTGCAGGGATTGTAATTTCAGCATCAAACTTTCCTTCATTACAAACTGGCAAGTATTCTTGTATCTTATCTTCTGACTTCGCTTCAATAAATCGTTGTGCTTCGAGCGATGCCACTGTTACTGAAATATCATAGTATTCATCAACAGGCATTAGTCCAGTGCAGTATTCCAAAATCTCACTATTGTTCATCTTTGAAGCCTTCTCAATATCAAAGTTATTGAAAAAGTCTTCTCTATGATTGTGTAATATTGTTCCTTTAAGCATAGCCTCCGTTTGGTCTTGAGGCATTCGCTGGATATAAGAAAAGTCATATTTCTTCGGACACCAATCGAAAGAACCCAAAGAAGACTTCGTTATTTTCAAGATTGGTTGTGAAGGGTCATCATAATTTTCAGGCTTCCATTGGTAAGTGAACTCCCTCATCGAGGAAATCACCGCATTATATTTTTCATCGTTATTCATTTTACCACCATTCGTCTAATTTCATTTGTAGTTTTCCTGTCCGTATTGAAGAAATGTCCCATTCCATTGCCTTGTAAATTGGCTTCGCTTTGTTTATCACTTCTTCTGCGTAGTGTTTGTAGTTGGGAATGTAATCATTAAAATCTTCATACACTGTTCCCGAAACAAAATCTACTTGTCTTTTTTCTTTTGTGAGAGGGTGGGTGTAGGTATCATTAACACCCTGTACTTTCATAAACAAGTATGAATCATCAAAAGTTTTGTCTTCTTTTTCCCAAGCATACAGAACCCCTGCGATACCTGAACCGATTGTGGGTTTCTTGTATTTAGTTGTTAAGAAGAATTTGGTTTCAGTTCCGCATTTATCACACCATTTAATCTTAAGGCATTCAGTTAAGTGGTGTTGCTTTTTGCATTCTGGACATTTAACCTCAAATCTTTCTTTACGCAAACGACTTCTCTTGATAATCTCTTTGTTTTCGATTTCACCATTGATAACATCATTGTATTTTTCATGTAAATACTTGTTGATTTCTTTCATATCTTTCTGTTCCACCCACATTCTCAATACATTTGTTTGTACTTCTTTTGCGAGTTTAGTTTCACTAACACGCTTTGCAGTAAAACCAGTCATTGTGAATTTAGGTTCATCAAGCCAAACTCCATCCTCCCAAGATACTAAACCTGCGTTTCTATTCTTTGTTGTGCCAACACCTAATGCCGAAAAATACTTTTCAAATTCAAGAACAACAGGATGTTGTTCAAGATTTAATACATTAGGAAAGTGTTCACGAACTGAATCTTCAATCTCTTTGATTGCTGATTCAGCCTTTTCAATAGATTCAATCTGAACATAGATTGAATCCGTATGTCCATAAACTACTTTCATAGTATCACCATGCGTTTTCAAAATAGAGTTTGCCATCAGTATATTGCATCAATTCCTGCTTGATTGTTTTAATGTCCTTTAATAAATCTGCAAACGTAGTATTCTCTTCATAGAGAATACCCAACTCGTTTTCAAGTCTCTTTACTGTTTGCTTTAGATTTGCTACTTCTGCTTTTAATTCTTTAATTTCTTTACTCATACTATCACCGTTACGATTGTTATAATGGTTATTATATTTACGATATTTACCATCATCAATATCTTATTGCTTTTTGCTATCATAGCAAGAAGTTCTTCGAGAAGTTCATTGGTTTTGTCCATCATCATTCTCTTCACTTATCCTTGTAATAATAGCGTTCCTTTTTAGATTATTCATCATTTGAAATAATTCCTTTACTTCTTGTAAAGTAATATCCCATGTTTCTTCTGTATCATAAGATACTTCAACAGTTACAATTCTCTTCTTCATATAAATGCCTCCATTGTTCTTTAATTACCCAATGTCTGTTTCTTCTTGTTCCTACTGCAAAGGCATAAGGTTTCAATAATGACGCTAAACGATTAGCCTTATAAACTGTTCCGTGTTCTTTTTCATAGAAAGAAACTATTTCTTCTAAATAGAAATTATCTGGATTTTCTATCTGTTTCAATGAATCAATTAACTTCTTTTTTATTCTGTAATTTCCTGAACTTCTTCCCATTTATTCCATCTCCTTTGCTTTAAATGCGGCTAAACGAATTGCTTCTCTTGCACTAGCAGTAATACTAGCGGCTAAATCTACATCAGCCCAACCAAATCCTTGAAAGGCAACAATGCCATAGAACGATGCCATTAATCTTTTTACTGCCATTTGATTGTTATACCACTTGACATATTCATTTTTGTTATCATTCTCTCTTGCTTCTTTCATAAGACGCTTATATTCATTTCTTAATTCTTTTAATTCAAGAACTGCTCTCGGTAAAAGGCCGAGATTATCTGTCTTATAATAGAGCATTTGTTCTCTATCAGTAATACTGAAATCTCTCGGTGTTAAAATATTTACACCAAATTCTGTTGGTTCTTCTGACTTAGTTTCCCATGAAATGTTTCTAGCAATCATCATACTAGGATAAAGACCAGCAAAATCAAAAGCAGCAACATTAAGATGTAATCCATTTGTTTCTTCACTTAATGGGTCATAAATCATAGCACCGTCATATTCTTGACGCTTCTCTACTTTTTCACCTGTTGGTGCAATCCATGTAGCATTACGCATAAAATAAATTGAACCCATATGACTAGCATAAAAACAAGCATCGAATGGTGCAATCAATAATCTTTGTAGTGCGATAATTGCCTCACTACAATAATTTAATTCATCCAATTCTACCATTAGTTCAACATCAACTAAAGCATACTTCAAATATGTATCAGTATCTTCTAACCATGCTCTACGATAAAACTCGTTAGGGTCTGGAAACTTTTCTGAAACTAGTTTCTTTCGATTAAGAACTAATTCAGATACATAATCTAAACTCAATGAAGGTAAAGTTCCTCTTTGTGAATCATTCCATTGACGTTCAAAGGCCATGTCTAAATTGAGGGTAATGCGCCCCTTGATGGGCTGTTCGATACTTCCGAACCCCTTTTCACCATAAAGGAATTTGTAGCCGTTCTTCGTTGAAACAACGCCCTTTACTTGGCTTACAGGAGATATTACTAAGGGATTCAGACCCAAAGCACACGCTCGCTCAAGTAGTTTCGGAACATCAGCAAAATTACCAAACCATGAAATAAGCATATCTGGATTTTTGTCCTGAATTGTTTGCATAAAATTTTCAAGCATATCTTTTTCTGAATCATACTGAAATAACGATACTTCATGATTATTATAATTGCTATATATTTCTTCATTGATATGAGTATCAGGAAACCATACCCATTGGTAATAAGTTTCATCATAATTATCATACATTACAATAGTAGTAATACAATCGTGATATTGTCCACCTTGTTGCCATTCCATATCCCAATACCATTTACGCATTTTATATTCAGGCAAAGAACCTAAAGTATCAACTGCATATCTAAATGATAAAGGAACATCTGCTTCATATGTCTGAAGAAAACTCTTCTTTGCTATTTTAATATCTTTGGCAGATTCAACATATACACGAATAAGTTTTGTTCCTTCAAGATTATACCAATTTCCTTCTTCATAAACAAAATCTCTTTCAATAAACTTTGAAGGTTTGTATGAAGTTGGCCGCTTTGAATTTACTGAGATGTAGAAATACGGTATAAAATTATCAACCTTTTGTATTAATTCTTCACCGTTTCTCCATGAAGTGTAAATTGTTTTTCCATTATCTAATGCACTAATTATCATTTTAATTCCCCGATGTGAACGGTGCTTTTACTAATTTTCTATCTTCTGAAACAAGAAGTAGTGGAAACTCATCTTTCACATAGAAATTAATTTTTGATTTCTTTGGAAAGAACTTATGTAGTGGCCCACTAAATTCTAATGTTGCAGGTTCTCCTGTATTCTGGTCAGGAGTAATTGTTTCTTTGTATTTATTCTGAATAGTAGAACCTGTTGAAAACTCAACAGAAGTTCCATCATAATCCAACTTATATGCACCATGCTTTGCTAATTCGCAAGATGAAATGCAATCTGCAAATACTGATTGTTCTAATGTAAAAGCACCTTCAAAATTAGAACTACCAAATTTAGGCAGGGTTTCTATTTCTTCGTCGTAAGAAATATGCTCAAGCATAGTATTAAGTCGAGTCAATACTGTCATGTTTGGATGATTAACAACCCTTGAAACAGATGCAGTTTTATTATCAGAAGAAATCTTAAGAAAATCTTCTCCCTCAAATAAAGTCATGTCTCCAAACTTTTTGAGATATGGGAGAATAACTTGTGTATCACAAATAAAATCTCCATCTTCTGCACCTAAAACCTGTAATGTAATATTCATTCCAAAGGTTGCATCACCATTCCAAAGATTAAGAATACGGCCTTCTAAATTCATATAAACATATGAACCCATAGAATTACTAGAGAATCCTGATGAAGTTAGGTATTTACCTTTTCCTTGAATACTCTCTAATGCTTCTGTAATATCTTTTGTGTTTGTTGCAAACTTCAAATCTTTCCCTCCTGCAATTCAGGAATACCGTTCCAAACGATATTTGGTGGCGTTCCTTGTCGAATAGTCCAGCGTGTTCCCACTAAGTTGCCATTAGTTCTTGAACCAATTAATTCAGCAACAAAGTGTATTTCACCCTTTACCTTTCTCTTAGAACAATGAATCTCTTGTTCTAGTTTTCCGCCCCAATCCTTCCATGCAGGTTGAATACCCGTAGCAACATTATCTACATACTTTTCAGTTTCGTGAGTAATATAAATTACATCACACTTTAGATTAAAGATTGCTTCAAGCAAATAATAGAAAGTTTTGTTTCGTGGGCCATACTGATATGGCATCATCTTTGTTACTATTGTTGGATTTGGATTAACTTTGTAAATACATTTTTCAAACCAAGTATCTACTCCATCCATTACAAAAATAGGTTTTTCACCGTTTTCAATTTGTCCTCGAACATAACGAATAAAGTCATGTGAGTTTTGTTCAGACGCAGTAATATCAATTTTGTTTTCTTTGTCTTGAACAATTGGGTCAAATACTTCAATACGTTCTGTTGCATCATGACATTCAATCCATGTAGATTCAACGCCACTATCCCAATCTAAAACATAAATCTTACGTTCTGGAAAATCGAGAGCAATACCAGTTTTACCTGTCTTTGGTTCTCCCCAAATTCCAAGAACCATTCGGCTCTTTCTATCCTTTCTTTTTTGTTCCATAATTTGACGAAAGCGTGAGTTAAATGCTTCTTGCTTTTGTCCAAAATTTGTCTTCTCGTCTTTATTTGTATTATCTGTTATTCCCATAACTATCACCTAATTCATTTATATCTATATCTAATTCTTTACCATGCATCTTTGTCCATGCCATTACGATAGTTGCTAATTCTAATTTATCGCAAATATATCTTGCTTCCTTTGTTTGGAAATGCATCTTTAGCCAATAAGTTCCGTTTTCTTTCTCATTCTTTCTCCAAGTTAAGAAATCAACATTTGCTAAATCAACGATATATGCATCGCCTTTCAAAAGGAATCTTTCTTCTTTTAAATCTGTTGTCATAAAAATTCCTCATTTAATAGGGCTTTGCACCCCTTTGACAGTCATCACCAGCCCACTGTTACACTATCCTTTGATTTTAATTATTACCTAATCAAAACCAATCTAAATCGTCTTCAACAATTTCAACTGTTTCTGGTGGCGCACCAACACGGTTAGTTACCATTAATCCCGAAACATTGATTGTTACTGCATCAGCAACACCATCAACAATTCTTTGAGATGTTCGACCAACAACAATAACAGAAGAAGCAATTCCGAAGTCAATATCAATATGGCTAGGAATCCAACAAGTTGTGTAATTCTCACCATCTTCAACAAATTCAGCAGAAAGGTCACTAATGTTAATAATTCGATTACCATTCGCAGTTGCGGTCATAGTAATACTATCAACAGAACCATCTGTAATAATAAATCGCTCTCTCGCAGGTAGAGTTTGTCGTTCAATATGCGCTCTATCAACATCTGGAAGAGGAACAAGATGACTCTTGAAATTACTTGCTAAACAAGATTCAAAGTCAAAACTTGACATATCTCGATAATCGTCACCTTCAGGGTCTACTTCAGTATTGAGCATAAGACTCTTTAAAGTCGTAGTTGTCATACCATAGATTGCAGAACCGTCATCACTAGGAATACATAGGAAATGAATCCATTCATAACAATTAGGAGAAAAATCAACAGCAGGTTGATTCTTATATGAAAACATATATGTTTTCATTTCTCCACCTTCTAAAGAACCATAGAAAATACCAGTTCTTCGGAATTGTTCCAAAGGTAAAGGCTTTCCATAGTTTCGATTCTTTGCACCAGACATATATGTTGGTTGATTATCAAGAGGAATAATGGTAGAGCCATCTTCTGTTTCTTCTGCACCATCAGGCAAAGAAGAAACTTTCTTCTCTTCATATTCATTGTTATGATAACGAGCAACAGTCCACGTATTATCATCATTCTGTGTAGCAACAGCAACATGGCCGTCTTCTAATGCTCTATCAGAATCACGAAGATATTCTTCTTTTGCTCGATTACGATTCCAACTCATCATATCTCTTGGTGCTTCTAAAGCAACAAAGAAACCAAATGCCTTCTTTACTAGAGAATTACTTCCAGTATTAGAAGAATTATTGCTTACTTTCTTCATACGTTGAACATTTCCAACATATCCACGCCATAGAGCGAGAGCGATTTGAGAATCCTCGCTTGTTGTGTTTTCCTTACAAATCTCCTTAAATTTGTCCATCGCTTCTTCGACAGACAGTTCAACAATCTTTGCGCCTATTTCAATTTCTTTTTTCAATTTTTCTTGCATACTTTTCACTTCCGTATTTCTTATTTTTTTGTCCTTTATATTAATTGCCCAACAAACCATGATACTAATACTCTTGGTGTCATAGTTGTTGAACGATATTCGCTTTCTCCTAATGTTCTTAGATATTTAAATTTAACATTACTATCTAACCCATTCATGTTTATTACTGCATCGTGTAATCCAATACATATTTCTGAAATATCACGACCTGCATAAATCATATCATGGAGTATAGAAAGAACTGTTGTATCTTTATTAGTTATCAAATTAATTATTTTTACATATTCTTCTAATGAAATTTCACTTTGCTTTTTGAGTGAAATATTTGAGTATTTAGCGGCCTGTATTTCGGTTATCGCTCTCCTTAAGTCACCGTTTAGAGTGGCTATAAAGGAACTCAATTCATTATCATCAAATCCAGTTATTTCTTCACGTTGAAGAATACCTTTCACAACTTCCAATATTCGGTCATTGGATAAAGGTTTAAAATGATAATTAGCACATCTACTTTGGATAGGGTGAATGATTTTGTTTTTATTATTACAAGTAATAATAAAACGAATGTTATTCGCATAACGTTCCATGATTCTCTTCAAAGCATTCTGAGCATCATTTGTCATTCCTTCCATTTCATCTAGTAATAGAATCTTAAACGGAACATCACCGATAGTTCCTGTCTGTGCTATTTGTTTGATAAGGGTTCTAACAGTTTCAAGTTTCCTATCATCAGATGCATTAATCTCAAAAAAGTTATCTGCCGCATTTTCTCCTAAAATAGAATAAGCCAGTGCTAATCCTGCACCTGTTTTACCTGTCCCTGCTCTCCCATAAAAGAGAAGATTTGGCATATCTTTTTCTTCAATCCATAATTCAGCATCCATTGTAAAATGTTCTTGTCCTACAATGTCGCCTATTCCTTTTGGTCTATATTTTTCTGTCCATAACATTTTTATTCACCATTAAAATAATCCGTTAAACTTCTTACCTCTATTCTGGTAGGAGTTCTTTTTGTTCTTCTTTCTTTTTCTTTTAAACCCAAAAGTCTAGAATCACCATTGTTAAGTTTGCTTCTTACATACTTAGCAAAGCCTTCATCATTTAGTAATTGTTTTAGTACATTTACATTAGAATTACTAATGCCTAGTTTTCTTGCTAGGTATGGTTTCTTAGAATAAGATTTACGCTGAGGCATTTTTAATCTACCATAGTTTAGACCATCATGCCTATAGGCAAGCATTTCATAAAAATACCTTTGACTCCATCTTCTCTTTACCACACTATCAATAAAAACTAATTTATTAGGATGCACGTTTTCACACAACCATGAAAGAATCTGAACATCGGGAGGTTTATTGTAAACTAATAATTCAGCCATTAAATCCCTATCAGTTTGCTTAAGATACTCCCTTACAAGAGAATAAGTATCTCTCTTGTAAAGAACTGGTTCTTCGCTTCTAGGGGCTTTATTCTTAATGGATTCCCTTAAATAATTTTTACCTCCTGCTCTTTTGATTTGACACAGGTTTTTGATTTCTTTTGGAACATCCTTTTCATTAATAGAGGTCAGAACAATCTGTCCTTTGTAATTTCTAATAACGAACAACACTTCTTCTTTCTTTGCTTTATGATGAATGTCTTCAATAATAATTCCATCATCAATTGGAATAGAGAATACATCTTTGATTCCCATTTCATTCGCATAAACAATAACAGGATTATTTACAAATGTCTTTGCTTTTGTTGATTTACCTGTACCTGTTTTTCCTGTTAGAAGTATTGGTCTGTTTCTTTTCATATTTGTTAATCCCATTATACTACACCTTTTATTTCAAATAATCTTTCCATACCCTCTAGGGTTAAATGTTTCTTTTCTGAAATTATATCTACGCATTCTAGAAACGAATTCCATTCTCCCTTTGAATGAGGAAGATTAGGATTCACTATTGTCTTTAGAAGATATAAGTTTTTGATTCCACCAATTCTCAGAATAGGCTTGCGCCTTGTAGAATGTTCTTCTGAGCGATATGTAGTTTCAATACCGTGTTGTAATAGGCTACGTTGAACTGCTAAAAGAAATTTCGCATCGGCTCGAATATTTAATCTTAAACGTACTCTATATCCAATAGAGGAAGCATCAGAAGAAACAATGTTTAAATCCATTTTTGTTGATGAAAGAAGAATACCACATAACATATCTTTACTAAACATTAAAGTTCCTCCACATACTTTGAATTATCGGGCCAATAACCATTAGGGTCTTGGCTAGGATGCATTTCCCACCAATACATATGTGCGGGAGTAATTGTTTTATGACCAAGTTCTTCTGCATTTTCTTCTGCGGCAACAACTAAATCTTCAATTGCTCCTTCCATCCATACCTTTAGAAAGGCAATAAAATCTCTTGAAATAGGCATATCAGTATATTCTTTAACCATAGCCCTTAGTGAAATTTTACCACTACGATTAAACTTAGGTAAAGAGGGTTTCTCAGGAATAATAAACTCTCCTTCTTCATTGAAGAATGGAACTAATTCAACTTTCATTTTTCTTGGCCGACCTTGTGGATTTACAACATCCTTTAGATGAGCCATTCCTTCTTCTATGCGAATTACTGAATAAGTAATTCTATCGAGAACAGTTAAATCTCCTTTCTTAATCATTCTTCTTCCTCCTGTATTCCTTGCATTAGAACCGATTTTACAACTTCATAGTCTGCTTCTTTCTCAAGAACCTGAATAGCCAGTTTGAATACTTGGCGTAGTCTATACATTTCATTAGTTGTTTGGGTCAATTTAGGAGTATTCCAAACTCTCTTTTGTTCTTCAAAGTCTAAAAAATCATCAATGTCGCTATCTTGAATTTTCAATTCCTTAAGAATCTTAACGTTAGTTTGAGTAAGAATTGCTTCTTCTCCATCCTCAATACGAATGTCATATAGTCTTTTGTGTAAAAGAAAAAGTTCTCGCTGAATAGACCTAATCTTTCCATAATGAGTACCTATGAATCTCCCTACTCCTTTTCTAGACAATTTAGAAATTTCATATATTTGCCCTTTATCATTTACTACATATCCATTTACATAAGTCATTGTAATTCCTCCATTCTTTTTATCGTGTCAATATCATTGACGAATTTATCCTCTCGAATCCTTTTGCATCTTGGAAACCTGAGAGAGAGATTTCCTTTAGCATCTTTACTTACCAAATCAGCACGTATTTCTAATACTGTGCGAGGTAAGAAATGATAAGTTCCGTCTTTGAAAGACTCGACATTCTTTCTTAGATTACTAGTAAGATTAATTAATTGTGTGTCTGTGAAGCCACTTCCGCACCATCCGACAGAAGTAAAACCATTATCTGATTTTACTGCAATTTCAAATGTAGCGAATACATTTGAGTTTTTCCCGTCGCCATACTTTGCTGAGATAATAACTACATCTAAATCAATTAGAGGTGGTTTATACTTAGCCCAGTATTTTGACCTTTTACCAGATTCATAAGGTGCATTTGCATCCTTTACAATAATACCTTCAAAACCTTCGTTGATTGCTCTATTATAGAAAGCCATTACATCAGTCGTTGAACGCTCGGCTTGGTCAGGTAAAGTATTCATTTCTATCAAACGCTGAGAATAAGGTAAGTTCATTATTGTTACACCTTTATACATTAGACAATCAAATATAACCCACTTTACTGGGCATTTAGAAATCGCTTCAGTCTTATCTTTTGAATGTACTCTTGTTGCAAGTTTAGAATGGGGCGCAGGTAATCCGTTTTCTACTGGATAAATTTCCCCATCAAGAATAAGATTATTAACCTCATAGTTTCGGACTATTTCTGCGACATCAGAAAACTGTTCTGTTACAATTTTTCCAGTGCGATTGAAAATAATCACGCTATTATCTTTCTTGTGAATTTGATAGCGATTACCGTCATACTTGAAATCCACAATTTTATTTGAAGGCCACTTATTCATAGGTATTGCTTTTGCGAGCATAGGTGAAACAAATGCGCCATGAGTTAAATTCATTGGTGGTTCTTCATTCATTTCATAGTATGAAATAACATCAGTCATACTATTAAAGTTACAGTGCTTTTTAACATCTGCAATCTTTTTACCATAGTGCTTTGCTAGTACTTTCTTAAGTGTAGTGGATTGAACCCCGTTTCTTGGTGTTCTTAACCAATAACGAATAAACCACTTTACTTCAGTATCAGACATATTTAATAGATGTTCTTCAATCAAAGCAAATGAATTAGAAGTCATATTAGAACAGTCTAACTCAAGAAGAGTCTTGAAAGTTTTAATTGTGTATTTATTATCTTTCTGAGAATTATCGAACCAATACATTGCTTCCCCTAAGTCTCCATAAGTATCATATTCTACATCAATTTCATCTTCAAACACATCGTAGATTTTAGCCATCCATTTCTTAGCCTTAGCCAAACCAATATTGTTTGGTGTTAATTCAAGAGACAAAATACTGAATAGTATTTGTTTATCTTCAAAACTCTCCATTTCCTTTGAAAGAAATGTTACCGCTTGAGTTGGAGTCATAGACTCGCTCGCTTCTAGTAATCTCGTTAATTTCTTCATTGTCATTTATCATCACTTCTTTATTTTTATTTACTTCTTTAATCAATTGTTTAAGCAATTGACTAATCCTTCCTTCATGTTTTTCTGAATATTCCCACATGGCATTAGCCAAGTATATCCAGTCATTCTTCTTCATCGCCAATCACCAATAAGAAACTTAAAAAGTTACTCATCATATTTGACAGAATATCCGCTTCTTCGATTTTACCAATCGCTAGAAGTTTATTCTGCAAACTAATCATAGTTCCTTGAGTAATTGCAGGTGCAATCTTAGCAAGAGAACCATTCAATTGTATTTCCCAATAAGATATAAATGAGGCTCTTGCAAAGTAAGAAGCATATCTTACATCTTGCTGTCCTGTATTAAACATCTCAAGGTATGAGCCGTGTAGTTTCTTTCGCTTTTCTTTGCACCAAGATGCAAACTTCTTATCATTATTTGCTATTAAATATAATTTATTCATATTCATTCTTCATCATCTCCGTATATTTTCATTTGTTCCTTTAGTATTTCATCTAGTAAAACACTTCTAATTCTATCGTAGCATTTCTTTACATCTTCACGTTTCATTGTAGCCCCACGAAGTCCTTCACCTGCGGGAATATTTTTTCTAATATCAGCATATTGAGCAAATAAATCAACCAATTCACTTGCTGAAAATTTAAACTCGTTAAATGCTCCTTCAGAATGCTTTCTTAATGCGTTTGCTCTCCGCAACGATTTTTTAACTTGGACATCACTCATCCTCTTTATTCTCATTTAATTTCCTCCTTAGTAAGTTTAAGACTTTATTAGCCTCATCAATATTCATTCTTATTCCTTTTCCTGTTGGTTTGTCTTTTTTGAACCAGCGAATATCAACTACTTCAACATTCCAATATGTTCCTGTTTGAATTACAATTTCTTCATCAGAATTTCTAACTACTGAACCTATTCTCTCAAGACTCAATTCATCCACCCCTGTTTAAACTTCTTTAAATCCTGAGCAGAAGTAAAGTATCTGGGAACATCTAATTGGTCTAAACGATTAACAACCCAACAAGTTCCACCTAATGAAGATATTTGAACAATTTCAAATTGACCTTCGTTTACTTCTAATACTTCAGAAGTATTAATTTCTGGAACTAAACCATAAGACTTGGTTATCTCCTTAGCGATTTCATGAATGTTTTCTACAACATATTTTATGATATGCGCTCTTTGAATTGGAATCTTTGGGGCTACTGGGATTTGTAATTTACCAGTCATATTGCAGACTTTACATTTATTGCCCTCACAAATAGGACATTTAATCTCCGCTTTGTGTGGCGCAGGTAAAGTTACAGTAATTGCTCGTTTCAATGAAAACCCTCCCAATAATAATCATCTTCCTCAAATTCCTCAACCTCTTCAGGTTCTGGAAAAAGATGTAAATGGTATAAATTAAGTGCATAAAGTATTGCTATGCACAAAAATAAATAAAAGAAATCTCTCATCAGTAAACCCCCATAATATTATTAACTCTTTCTTGAAGAGTATTTGCTAAGTTAGAATGACCTAATAAATTTAAAAGAGTAATAGCATCAGTACATACATTAATTAATCTATCTTCCATATTTATTCCTCCACTATTTTTCTACCTAATATAGTTTTTACTTTTGAAGAAAGTTTATCGTTGTTCATACTTTGCAATAATAGTCTTATTTCATCATCTTCTACTGAATCAATAGTCTTTGAAATATCATATTGATTAGATTCAACGTGATTAATAAAATCAGAAGGTAATTCAATTTGATGTTCTTCAACGTAATGAGAAAGACCTGAAGGCCAAAGATATACACCATCAACCATTTCAGAACTACCGTTTATTTCTCCACATATCCTACAACGAGAAACTCCCCTATAAGAATAAACAAGAACACCATTAGATAAATAGTTCAACATTTTTTCAATGTCATAATTGGCTTTATTAGAAATAGGCATAGGTAAATCAGGGTATGTATTGTTTATTGTATTCCAAAATCCTACTCTTTTAAGTTTTGGCATATTTATTCCCCCATTAATACTGCTACATCTGTAGTCAAGAAAAGGTTTGCGATTGACATTGCTGCATTGAAACTTCCTAATGTTACAAGAAGAGGGTCAAAGATTCCTGCCTCTCTTAAATCACAAGAAACCCCAGTTACCATATTAATTCCCATATCTCTATTATCATCAAGAAGTGTATCATATCTATCAGCATCAATTCCTGCATTTTCTACTAAAGCCTGTAAAGGAGCAGTTAAAGACTTATACACAATAAAATCTCCTTTCTGTTCAATGTCCAATGCCTTTCTTGCATTAAACAATGACTTTCCGCCACCGATAATAATTCCACCCTTTAATGCAGATTTAGTCGCATTTAGGGCATCATCGAGTCTTTCCTTAGTTTCTCTCAATTCAACGGTTGAGCCAGCACCAACATGAATAATAGCAACGCCACCCGCCAAACGAGCCAAACGACGCTTCAATCTTGCCTTATCCATACCCTTTGCATCTTCGACACTACCTCTTAGTTGGGCGATTTTATCTTTTGGATTACCTTCTCCGCCAATCAGAATTGTTTTCTCCTTCGATACCACAACCTTCAAGCAACTTCCAAGTTCTGTTAATGAAACTAATTGAGGGTCATCCTTTGCTTCGTTAGTAAAAACTTTACCACCGACTAAAGATTGAATATCTCCTAATTCATCAATTTGAGCATCACCAAAATTGGGTGCAAGAATAGCCGCACATTGAATTGTATTTGCAACTACGTTAGCAATAAGATTGTTTAATGCTGAACCTTCCATACCTTTACACATAATTAATAAAGGCCGACCTTGTGCAGAAGAAATCTCAAGAACTGGTAAAATATCTTTAAAGTTACGAATGTTTAGATTCGACATAAAGACAAGAGGATTCTCAAATACGGCTTCACCATTTTCAGTATTTGCCATAAGGTGACTTAAGTAACCTTCATCTAACTCAATACCTTCTTTAACTTCAAGATACGTCTTGTTTGTTTTAGATTCTTCAACTGCAACAATACCTTCTTTACCAACAGTCTTTACTGCTTCGCTGATGATACTCGCCATTCCTTCATCATTATTTGATGCAATCATAGCAATATCAAATACATTCTCTTCATCAATTTCTGTTGAAGTTTGTCGAAGATAATCTTGAACTTTACGTTGAGCCAAAAGTAATTCTAGTCTTAGTTGATGAAGATTATACATTTCTTCATTATCAAGAATATTCTGACAAAGAGCCTGTGCTAAAACACAAGCCGTTGTTGTTCCATCTCCAGAAGTATCTTGAGCCTTTGATGCAATATTCTGAACTAACTGAATACCCATATTAACAAATTGGTCTTCAGCATTTACATACTTTGCAATTGTTACTCCATCATTAATTACGACTGGAGGATTACCCTGCAAAATAACTGTTCTTGCTTGTGGCCCTAATGTGGGCTTAACTGTATCAGCAACAAGATTGATTCCTTCCATTAATTTCTTTTTTACTTCATCTCCAAATAAAATCATTCTTCTTCCTCTCTTGATTTTTTCCATGCCGTCATTAAATTATTTAATACTACGGGATGTGTCTCTTTACACCACAATATAAAATTAGCGGCAATTTCTAAAGCCATTTCATCAGTAAATGTCTTCATCCTAACACCGCCAAAATCCAATCATCGTGAATAAACTTAAATTCACCTAATTCTTCAATAGGCTTCATTAAAGAGAAAACAATGCGCTTGCCGATAATATCTTTGTTCATGCTATCTACAACAATACCTACATTGTTCTCCTTTACAATAATTTGACCTACTGTATCTTCGTCTTGTAATACTACTGAATATTTTCCATATGCTTTCATTCTTCTTCACCTCCGATATAAACCCACTTTTTCTTCATGGTTCTGTCAGTGTAAGTCCAGACATGGTTCTTATGAAACTTTTGTAGTTTTTTCCACCGTTCAGTTTTCTTAGACCAAGTTACACCCTTTTGTGGGTTACGCTTATTCTTATCATTTGGATGATTAGCAAAGTGCTTTTCTCTTCTTTGTGCAACAGGTGATGGTGATTTCTTTTGCATCATTCTTCCTCCATAAAAGTTTCAACGAACTCTTTTTGACTATACCAATCTGAACCTGTCAAAGAAAGTTGATTAGTTTTGTTTTGCCAATAAGATTCACCTGCATTGCTTTCTTGAATAAAGAGATTATCGGGGTCAGTATTCTGCCAAAATCCGAAATGTTCTTCTCCACCAATAACATATGCTTCTTTCATTTGAGTTTTCCAAGTACCGACAGTATTCCAATCTGTTCCGCTAAAATATGCACGACCAAATGGATGTGTATGAATCCAACACTTAATCGGTAATTTCAATCCTGTCGGTTGTTGCATAAAAGATACAAAACCTGATGAACCAGTAGAAACAAAACAATTATCGTTATCATCCACAACAACTTGAACTTCAAGATGTGGTAGAATCTTTGTAGACATATCCCAAATAACCTTAAAGAAACTTGTTTCCGCAAAAGGTTCAAATTCTGATTCTGGATTATACCAGTCATCTCTCACATTCCATACTTCTTTAATGCCATCAACGACATATTCTCTTCGATTTTTAATTTCTTCTTCAAACGGTATCATTATTCTCACCCATTAGTTTTTCCAATTTTGCTTGGAGTCTTTGTTGCTTCTTCAACTTTCGTCGCTCTCGACGAGTAAGAGGCTTTTTCTTTGCATCTTGCAAAAGTCCTTCCATTTTTCTAGTGTAATCTTCAAATGCCTTAGTCCACGATTTTTCAGACAATACGGCAGTATCTGAAAGAGTCTGAATCTGTAATTTAAGATTCTTGACTGTTGCCTTTAGATTCTTAATCTCTTTCTTTCGTTGTTCAAGATACTGATTAAGCCTTAGAATTTGCTTATCCTTATCAGCAAGAATAATATCTGCATCTTCAGTAATATTAGGTCGAGATTGTTTCTTCTTAGAATCAACCTTTTCTGTTTTTGCAGAAAGAACCTTCTTAAGTTTCTTACGTTCTTTAAGATACTTATTCCAGCATTTTTTACATTGTTTGTTTCCATTCTTCTTAAAGGAAGCATACCAGTTTTCATCTGTCAATTCAACACCACAAGTCCTACAATCAAATGTTCTTCTCTTAAGAACTTTCTTTTTAGGTTTAGGGCTGGATTTAGGTTTAGTATTCGGCCCAACTGCTCTTGTGTTTGCTACAAGTTTCTTCCCCGACTTTTTCTTCCTTAGAGAAGAAGCCTTGACTTCAATTGCTTTCAATGTCCTTTTCTCACCAAACTTCTTAGTATATTTGGTATAAATCTCTTTTGCTTCTTTGTTTAAATGTAAATACATAAACGCTGTTTCTTCTGTTGTCCACTTCATATTTTTCACTTCCTTATAGGTTAATTACCATAAAATCCTTTATTTCTTCATCGTTGAAGAATTTCTGCATCCATTGTGCGCCCATTCCTGCAATTGCTACTTGTAGGAATTGAACTCCTTTTTCTGTTTTATCCCATTCATCGCCTTGACAACTAAAACTACCGTCAGGGCCACTTAATAATGTATCATACATCTTTGGGTCAGAATTACTGGAAATAAATGCGGCATTTCTGCCTTGCGCTCGCAAATCGAGCCACTTCAGATTACTGTTATACAATGTACGTCTAACACCTAGATTATCTACACAACATACAACTAAATCATATCCTTTCATTTGCTTTTCTGTCAAAATTGGATAGGTATTTGCAAAGCCGACTGATGAATATTCATCACGCATTACAAGTGCTTTATTTTGCCCAACATGACCTTTCTTAAAATTTTGATAAGTCAAATTCTTTTCTTCGACAGTATCGGGGTCAGCCACATGAATCTCATAAAGACTCAATTTATCCAAAACTTGAATAAGCCAACTACCAATTCCACCTGCTCCAATAACTAATACTTTTCTCATTCTAAACCACCTTCTCTAATAAATTGAATAAAATCCATTCCATATTCAGTATTGCATTCTAAACATTTACAATTTGTATCTGTTGGTTTCCAATGCACTAATGAATAACTTCTGCATTCTAAACATTGAACGTCATTAATTGCTTTATCTTTTCTCATATTTATTTCTCCATTAAATTATTTATATCCTTTCCTTTGATTTCTTTTACTGATTTTCTACCGACCAGTTCTAGAATCTTCTTTGTTTGATTGTAAATGTTCTTTCTTTGAAAACCTGTTTTTTCAGCAACATCTGTTCCCGATATGCGATAACAAAACATATTAGTTGCTATCCAACAAATACTTGCATTATAACATCTGCCTTTGTTGAATGTTGTATCAATTAGCAAACGCTCAAAATACTCAAAGACTTTTTCACATCTTGCTTGATAAAGAGGGTCATCTGAAATAAGAGCAGAACATCTACTGAATTCAAACCTTTGATTTGAAAACGAGACTGTTCTCAAATCTTTTGTAATTCTAGAAACTAACTTTCTTACTTTCTTTTGAGAACAGGAAAATTCTGAGCATATTTCTTTATATGTCAATGGTGTTCCATTTTCTTTAAGAACATAAGATACAATTGCAGTTGCTCTTGTTTCTAAGGAATCTCCAGTATTAAAGAAACCTTTACGATAAAGACTCAGATATAATTCTTCTGTTCTAGATTTAAGACCAACAAATTGATGCTTGGCTAGAATCATATTACAATGAGTCAAAGCATTTTGCACAGTTCTAGGAATCAGGTTATCTGTATTCCATCGGTTAAATTTAGTTGAACCCTTTCCTGTAACAATTGAACCTAGTCTAGTGGTATCAATATTTCTATCATAAAAACCATCAGCAAAAGATACTGATTCATCGAATGCTTCGTAAATAGCAACCAATCCGCATCCATTACAGACCTTTTCACCAAGTCTTTCATCAAATCTAAAATCTCTCATTCCGCATTCTTCACATCTCATTATTACCATCTCTATTCAATTTACTACTTAAATCTTTATTCCTTACAGTATCGGGTTCTCCACACAGATAATTCTTGATTGTCTTTACTAAGGTAATGAGCATTTTATCATTCATAGTGGACATAATCCTAGAAACATACTGGTCGCCCAGTGATGAACCTGTTGCAAGATTATCTATGCAAATTGGCCCACGCCAATGTGGTTGTTGATGAACCTGTAAATGTTTACCATTGTTATCAAGTATTTTTTCACCCTCTCTTGTATAACAATTAACAAGATATGGTTGCCAAACAGATACTCTTACTTTTTGTAAATCAGAAGTGGATGCACCTCTTTCTATTTTCCAATCATACAATTGACCACGAACAAGAATTGACTCTATTCCGTTTTCATCCTTTTTAGCATAAAGTTTATCTTTAAATTTTTCAAGTGTTTCTTCTAGAAGTTTCATCGCTCTTTTTTCTACAATATCTCCTTGGCGGTTTTGCTTCAAAAACTCTACCATTAGTTCATGTTCTGAATCAGTAGGGTTTCTTTCAATTAAACGATAAAATAAATCTCTAGGCGATAAATTTGTCCAGTTTCCTCGCTTTTTATCATGGCGATAAGTATTACAGAATGTATTTAAATCATCTGTGGATATTTCTCCCCAAACGCCATCACTAATCTCTAATGCAAAATCTTCAGCACCGATTTGTTTTACGTTTAAACGAACCTCAATTTTTTCCCCAAAACGACCTCCTTGATAGAAATAATAAGGGACTTTATTTTCTAGAACATAGTGAATGTTTTCGGGCATATTCAAAAAGGAATTAAGCGTCGAGAATAATTTCATTACATTATCTTCATGGAAACTAACCACCAATACTTTTGCTAATGCACCACACATAGTATCTAATGATACATGATGTCCATTAATATTGATTCGAGCCTTTTCCTTTTGAACACTGATTGGTAATCCATTAATTGTCATACTTACATCAAAATCATTTCCGTATGGGTTGTTTCTAAAAGACTGACTACTCCATCTATATCTTTTACTACTATATCTTCGTTTCTTGAAAGCATTTTTGAAAAACTCCTTAGCAGATGAAAAAATCGGGTCAGTTGAAGTAAATCGGAAATTATCCCAACTTAAGCCAACAGTTTTAGCCGCTTCTGTACCATCTAAAAGGACTAGTTCAGTATGTTTTACTTTTCTTTCGTCATCAGGTGATGACATTGTTATTGTATATTTTGTCATATTATCACATCATAAATAATTTATCATCAATCTTGCTTTCGCAGGATTCATGTACTTGTTTTTTAATTTCTTCGGGAATCAATAATTGACCCCCACAGATTCGGCATCGAGTTGCTACTCTTTTACCGTAGGCTCTATGACTTTTAACAAAGTCTGGATTCTTTTCTTTCATTGTAATTCCTCATTAATGTATTAAAGTATTCTTTATTATTTTTTTCCATATAGTCAAAAAGCCGTTTGACTTCTATTAAGTCCTTTTGTAAAAACTCAACGAAACCGAGTTCTTTTGCCTCTTCCACATCCCATAATGCGACATGGTATAAAAAATTGAGCAAACGAGTTTTCTTTTCTTTTTCTTCTTTCATTTTATCACAGACATTTAGAGTATGAATAAGCCTATCAAATTTTTCATTATCTAATGCTCTAGATAAATGCACCGCATATAATCTAAAGGTAGAATAATCAGTCTTATTCACTTCTTTAAAGTTAGATTTCACATTGTCCACCTGCACAGGCTAATTCACCAGAAAGATTTGTGTTATCTTGATTTTCAATTACTTGAGTCAAATCAATATTTGTTAGATTCTTAATCATTTCTTCGTATTGTTTCTTAGTAATCGTTTCAAATGGTGCTTGTTTGTATGTTCCACCATCATAAGGTAATACTGACAAACCGTTGTAATAATGTCTATTCATCCACATCCATTCTCCAACGTCGCCCCATTCATCTTCTTTGATTGAAATGGTTGCTGAAACATTGTGGGTATTTAATCCATCATTATGTCCTGCACGAACCCAACGAATACTAAAATTCTTTACACGTTCCAAAAGATTGAATACGTTTTCTGTCCGAATAATAGCATTAGAAGGAGACTTCTGAGGAATAGAAATAACTGCTTGTTCTGTTGGATTAAAGAATTCATCTTCCACTAATTCTGGATGATTATTCAATAGATAAGAATAAATTGCTTCATTCTTCCCAACACGAATTCTGCGAATATAATATTTATCATGCCAAGCATGAATACCACTACTTGTTCCTAATACAAGAGAAGTCGTTCCCGCAGGTTTTACACAAGTAACTCGACTTGCTTCGTTAATTCCAATAATCTTAGAGATTCTTTTATTTTCAATTTTAGCAGCAAAGGCAGCCATTTCCAAATCTAATTTTTCAACGACTCCAGATGCGATACCCGTCATAGATACACCAAGCAAAGAATCTTTTTCACTATTCTTTTGCCATATTTCTCTTAGATAGTGAAAATCAGTATAACCTGCTTGTAATGTTCCTAAGAACGAAGCGGCCTTTACTCTTGATTCTAAATCAAATTGGTCTTCTACATCTGATGCATTTACTTCAGTTAGATTACAGAATTGATAAGGTCTTAGCGCAATTTCGCAACATGGGTTTGTTCCCCAATCTTTGTCATTGCTAAAATAAATTCCAGGTTCTCCGCTATTACTTGCATGAATTCTTTCCCAAAGTTGTAGAAAGAATTCTTTTGTTACTCTATGTCGTAGAATAACTGCTGAATTGTTTGCTCTACCACGTTGAGCGTTATTTTCCCACCAATTACCAGATTTACAGGCAATCATATCAGTATCATCGGCACTAAATAGACTAATCATAGCGGCTCTACGAATACCTCCTGCAAGAACAGCATCAGCCAAATGGCACATAATATCATGAACTTGAATTGATTTTAGTTTTTCACCAATAGAGATGTTTTGAAGAATACCTTCAATTTTAACTAAACATTCTCTTAATGGCTGAAAACCTGGGGCTTTTCCACCACTAGTTCTTAATAGAGAACCTTTCGGTCTAATATCCGAATAATCAAATACTGGAGAAGAAGAACGAACACCTGTATAACATTCAAGGAGAACTTTTACTGAATCAGCCCATCCTTCAATTGAATCTGCAATTAAATACCTTCGTGTTCGATTAGGATTAGGTTGAACTATTTCTGGTAATTCTTCAATATGATGACGTTGAACAGAATAACCTACGCCTGTTCCTCCTAGCAAAAGAAACATACTTTCCGAAAAGGAAGTAATAGAATCTATTGGTAGATATGCACAATTGTAAACTCTATTTGGAGAGATTTCAATAGGTTTACCACCAAACTGCATAGAACGCATAGAAGGTAATACTTTTTTCGTCTTTACAAAGTTTTCATAAACTTCTTCAATTTCTTCAGTGAGTTCTGGATATTTCTTAGTATGCATATCCATGTTTCTTTGAACAATTTCTGTCCATGTTTCTCTTCGTTGTAGTTCTTCTTCATATCGTGCATACTTCATATGCACAGTAATATCTGATAAAATCTGTTGTTCTGTATTCATAATTAACACCTTAGTTTTGTTGTTTTTGGGAATTTATGTAAAGTTGTAAACGAGAATGTCCATTCTGTTCCATACTTGTAAACAACCCACTCTTTTTCTTCTTTAAATTCCCATGAAGAAAAATCATTTATTGCGTTCTCACCATTATCTTTAATGAGAGAATCAATTGAATTGTATTCTTTATTGTTATAGAATACAATTGTATCTCCAACGCAAACTATTTTTGCTTTTGGAGTCTTAGCGATAATAAAACCGCTTTCATAAAAATCGGGTTTGATGCAGACGTTATTATTGATTTTTTTCGTTTCGCTGAGAGTCCAACCCTTGTCTCTCATTATTAAATCAAATGCATCGAGTCCTATAAAATATTTCAAATCCATCCTTTACACCGCCACACAGGGGAGAGCCGAGCCTCTTTTTTTGCGCTCAACTCTCCCCATCAAGAGGGAGAACATAAAGATTACTTGGTAATCTAAACATTTCCTCCGACAATCGCAGGGCTTAACATTACTGCATCAATGTCATCCCATGCAATTTCGGCAATTTGTTCTCTTGATGTTAATTCACCATCAATAAAAACCCAATGCGTCGGGTGTGTGTTTATTTGCTCAATAACGCCTTGTGCGTCAAGAGTTAATTCTGTGTGTCCTGTTTCATTCATAATTGTCAAACTAATCATATTATCACTTCGCTGTTTTGTCTTTGTTGTGTCCGTTTATAAGACGACTCAATCAAGCCATCTCCTTATCCATTTTTTCATATTGACGCTGTTCCTGTAAGTAAGAAGATAGAATCATATCCATCTTCTCAGGCATTACATCAATAATACCACCAATTAGTTTTCGATTTAACGAAATCCATATTCGGTGATATGTATTTATGATGACTTTTGGTTCATCATCACTATTCATAGTAATAACGATTGGGGGTAATTCCTCATCATCTACTACTTTGAATTCCACTGGTTTTCTTTGCTGTATTACTGTCATAATTATTTCTCCATACTATCTTAATATTTCTTGTTTCTTTTTTTGTGTGAATAAGCGGGCATAACAGGAATCGAACCCGTATCTTCGGCTTAGAAGGCCAAAATGCTATCCATTACACCATATGCCCAAGTATCTTAACCAATATATGCCAATAATGCTGGTATATTCTTGGTATGAATTAAATCTTCTAATCGGTCTGTTGAATCTGCATTCTCCCTAACAATCGCAGTAGCCACTACATCAATAAGTTTTTGTCGGCTTACGTTCTCGAAAACCACCCTTACTTGGGTTTCAAGACCTTGCAAGTATAATTCCTCATGTTTGCATGACATACAAGGAGAGCGCACCACTACGTCGTGGTTATAGTCGGCTTCTGTAATGAAACCTTTACCATTACATTCTTGACAAACCATCAAAATTCCTCCGTAATGGAGAATTCTTTTGTTTCCTTTTGATTCCAATATTGATAAACTAACATTGTTGAAATCATATAATTGTAATTTGTTGAACTAGGGTTCTCCAAATACATTTCATATGCAGTTTTCAGATATTCATTAGCAGTTGCTAATCCTAATTCCTTTACTAACGGTTCAACCATATCATGAACTGAACCGTGTTGTTTCTTCAACATGCTAATTGTCTTTTGTTCTACGTTATTAAACATTATTAATCCTCCATTGTTCCATTTGTATTTGTAGTGAAAACCATTCTGGTCTTCCACGCTTTCGCCATTCAGCGAAACGCCATTTTCCTTTGATGTAATAATGACGATAAGATTCTGTTACAAAATCCCATTCGTTATCATATACATTTTTGATTCGATATTTGTCATCCATAGCAATAGATATTGGCGTTAGGCCTTTTACTGGAAAGGCCCAACTAGTTTCATAATCTTCAGGTATTTCTGTATTTAGAATCCTTTGATAAGAACCATGTTCTTTTCCATATCTGAAAGTAAATTCCTTGCATAGTTCATAACCATGCATATAAAGCCAATTGAAATTGTCCTGACTTTGCCTCGCCCATATCGTTGAAGGGTGGTTTAGCATAGCAGGTTTCATCATTTGCGAATCGGTTTCTTTGTGAAAAGCCTTGAGTTCTGCCAAAGTAGGTTCTTTATCATATGCTTGAACGTATTGAAAATACAATGCGTTAGTATGTAACATTTGACAAGTTTCTGTCGGCATCTTGACAATATGTTTGTCAATCATCTGTTGTGCTGATTCGATTGGATTTCTTGATACTGCAAAGATATTCATTCTTCGTTCCTCCATTCTTCTTCCATTTTCTTGAGTTCACGTTGGGCTTTTTGCTTAATTAGTTGCCTTTCATGAATCGCTAAATTTAATTCATCAAGCGAGTCTGGATAAATTGCTTCAAAAACACGAAATACTGTTTGCATATCTTGCTTTTGCTGTCGTGCTTCTCGTATGCTCCTTCTTCCCAGATTAATAAAGAAAATTGCTTCTTGCCAATAATCATTGACTTCAGGGTTAAGATGCTCAATTAAAGCATCGAAAACATCATCCATTTCTTCATCAATTTTTCTGTCAATTTCTTTTTGATTTGCATAGATTGACATTGCTTGCATGTAAATACTTCTCGGAATATCCATTATTCATCACCTTTCCAATACCATGTTTGTTCGCCTAATTCGTCTAAAGTCATGCCAAATGTTTCAGCAATAACTTTCATTGGAACGCACATATACCATCCAATTTCACGACTTGAGCCATTATATCCTTTGTAGTTTTTACGCATAAATTCAATTATTTTATTCATATTTTCACCTTCTTTGATTTTTGGTACGCTTGATACGGGCGCATACCTAGACCCAAATACTCTTGGTATTTTTCAATCCTTTTATTTTCATATTCAATTGTCCTGTTCAGAAACTCAGGTTTGTACAACCTATGATTCATCTTAGGAATTATATCTTTCATATATATCTTCATTACAACCACTACATATTGTTATTATTATTTCTGATTCTTCATCAGAATTAAACTCACTACTGATTATTCTCAAATTGTGAGTTGCAGGAAGGAAACACACATGACAGCGTATCTTGGGTTTCCTTGTGAATATTTCTTTGCTTAATATATTATTTAGCCATTTTAACATAATTATCACCATAGGGCGGGGAAACGACTTCATAGTAACAAAAAACTACTATCTCCAAAGTACCGTTTTATCGTTATTATTGGATAAACCCCTTAAAGGTGGAGGAAAACACTCACTGAACTACGCTATGAGTATTTTTACCTTTTAAACCTCCTATCCTGTTAGACGGAGCAAGGTATGACGAACTAACCTTTTTTATCTAACTGGAATTTAAAATACTGCTCGTATGCTATAATTAACTTACGAACAGGTTTGTCCTTATTCTCTAACAATACAGAATGAAATGTTTGAATCATACTCAACAGATATTCTGCATCATCATTATATTGCGAATCATCCACGATTTCACCTCAAAAGGATTTACCATGCATGAACTCACGACTTTGATTATATTCGACCTTTGCAAGTATAGCACCTGCAATATCTAAATCTTTACCGAATGCATAATCCATAATACGGATAACTGCATCAGCAAGTTCTTCTTCAAGATTACTAAACTCAATAATCTTATTTGAGGAAGGATTACCGTCACGCAAAGCCTCTAATGCTTCACTTATTTCAGCATGAATTAAAGCCATTCTTTCGCCATCATTCACTTCATCTTTCCAGAATCCGTGATTAACTGCGTTTTTATACACTTCTTTTGCTAATTTATTCCATTCCTTCTCGAACATCTCTTTTCACCTCATCTTTTCGAACAAACATCTTTGCAGTTTCCATACATTTATCATAAGTATTTTCGTTGATATTTTCACCACGTTGAACCTTTAGACTAAAAATCCAATCTGCTATTTGTTTTGATGATGCGCCATCATCTAACATGGCGGCTAATTGACTCATTTTACTCATTTAATCACCTGCACATGATGTTTATGTGGAAATAATTTTCACAGTCTAAACATAGACAAAGAATTCTTCCTTCATCAAAATATTCTTCAATGTAAATAAATTCCTTGTGTTCACAGTTCATTCTTTTCACACTCACAAAGTTCTTCCTTCGCTCTCCATGCATCAACAAAACTAACGCTACAATCACCATCGTATTTCACGCTAATTCCGCATTCACACTTCATTTCTATTACATTTACAAATCTATCTTTCAACATATTTATCCCTCAACTATTTCATTGATATAATCGCCAAGCAAGGAAATAACGTAATTATTACCTTCATGCCTAGCGACAATTTCTAGCAACTCTTCTAAAAGAATATTAATATCTTCTTCGTCTGCTATATCCTTTAATATTTTAAATTGTGTTAAATAACTCATTCTATGTTCACCTTCCATATATTATCACATTTATCGCAATTACATTCCATTACTTTGTGAATGTCTTGATTATAGTCTTCATAGAACCTGAATTCAAAATCAAGTGAGCCACATTCAGCACATTGTCTATACGCATCACCATCATAGTGTGCTATATATCTATTTAATCTTAAAATTTCTAAATCTTTACAATTCATTCTTCTTCACCTCATTGTGCTGGTTTTGGCCCACAATAATACAAATTCTTTTTTGCTCTTGTGATAGCCACATAACAAATGTTCATTTCTTCTTGCATATTGGTAGCCTTTGGATGTGGCATACGTTCTGTTGCAAGAATATAAACATTATCTGCCTCAAGACCCTTAGCCTTGTGAACAGTCGAAAGCATAATTTCTCCCTTTTCATTACCATCGAAAACACGCTTAATTTCTGCAATAATACCACCAACAGTTGTAGCCTTTGTTGCAAAAATGCGAATACATTCGTATTTATCTTCAAGAGAATGTGCTTGATTTGTCTTATCTAGACTAATCAAACGGTCATAGTTATATCTAAAATCATGCTCAAGTAATTCTGAAAACTCTTCAGAACCCATGTTATTATTCTTAGTAATCTTATTTACTGCATTAACAAGTCCTTTTGTCATATCTCGACCAAGAACATAAGCAGATTTACCTTGCATAATTAATTCATAGAATGCGCTCACCAAAGGAGCATTGTATCTACATAGAACCATATCTCCCTCTTCAGGATTAAACGGTGCTTTTTCTACAACTTTACCTTCGATGGCATCTTCTTTACAATCAAAGTCAGCGACGAAACGATTGGCTTCTTTTACGACTGATTTTGGACAACGCCATGTCAAAGACAAAGAAAATTCCTTGACTTCTCGACCACGCTTCTCAAGTTGCGACTTAAAAATCGAAATTGAATTGCTGTCAGCCCCTCGGAAACCGTAAATTGCTTGGTTTCTATCGCCAACAATGACGATTCGACTTTCTTCATTGACGCATCTAAAGATTAATTCACGTTGCATTTCATTAAAATCCTGTGCTTCATCAACAAACAATACATCAAACTTAGGCAAAGAATATCCATTTACAATGGGTAACCAAATCATATCGTCAAAATCAATCAAACTTGTGTTCTGTTTGCACATTTCAAGAAGAACTGGAATGTTCTTCAATGCCATTTCTTCTTCACGGCTAGAGTTAAAGTTGATATTATATGCATCAATAATTTGAAGAATACTCTTACGGTCATTTCCTTCAACTAAAGAACCTTTAATCAAACTAATCAACTTACAAAGTTGAGAAGTATCTTGATAATCTTTACCTAGAATATCATTGATAAAGTTCTTTACTTTCCAATTATTTACTTTTGTTCGGATTCCTGCTGAACGAATTGCAGCAAAGCCTAATGCATGGAATGTTTTTGCTTCAACTCCTTCTGGGAGTCTTTCCGCAAGTTCCGTTGCAATAGACTTATTAAAACAAAGAAAAGCCATATTGCTTCCGTTTGTTCTGTTTCCTCCTTCTACGATTGTAAAAGTTTTACCAGTGCCAGCACCAGCATTTACGATTACATCTCCTTTTCCTTCGGCAAGTTCTTGCCAAATTGCTTCTTGTTGTTTTGTTCCTGTTATCATTATTTTTACCTCCTTATTTAGAGTGGAATATAAAATGAGATTAAATCTCGGTGAATGTGAATGGGGAAAAGAACTTCATAGTTATGTGGCTACTATCTCCATGACGGTAAAATTCTGTTCTTATTACTGGATAAACCCCGTGAAAAGGTGAAGAAGGAGAAAAATCCTTAATTAAAAGGATTACATTAATTTGTCGCCCTTTTCTCAACTTCTTCATGTGGTGTGGGAAGTGGGATTTGAACCCACGAAGCAATACGCACAGGATTTTAAGCCCTGCTCCTTTGACCAAACTCGGATATTCCCACATATTATTCCGAATACTTTAGTATATGACAAAAGATTGTTTTTGCGTGATTGTCAGCACCCTTCAACCCCTTTTGGATATATAATGACCGCGTGACCCCTTTTCTTACTTTAATAAACAAAAGTAAGAACTACAATGACAATAATAAGAAAAAAGAGAAGGAAAACCAATATGCTGAATCAATGCTTCTGAGGGGCAAAGAGGTATAATGGTTTATTAATCAGCAAAACCTTCATGGAGTCCGTTAATAGGCAGGGAACATCTTTCAACATTCCCTGCCTATGCTTCAAAAAGAATCAATTAAGATTCAATTCAAAGGTCTTCTGAAGTTTCTTCCTCAGATGCTTCTTCTGTGGACAAAAGGGAGTCCAAAAGGCCATCCCAAGACTTGTCCTTAAATCGGCCATTGAGAGCATTTCGGGTTCTCTTACCGACAGATGCAGCATATTCTGAAGAATCTTCAAACAATCCGCCACCAGATTTAACGTGCTTAAACAAAATAGCACCCATAATCGGGTCGTGGTTGTAAAAGTTTTCAGCCGCTTCTTCAACAACTCCGCAGATTCTATCTACATTGATGCGAACAGCAGTAGGAATTGACGATTTTTGTCCCTTTCTGAAAGGACTTCCGTTTCTTCCCGACAAAAGACCCTTAAGGGCCTTGTGTGCGCTTGCTCGCTCATTTTCATCTTCATTTCCTACTTGAAGATGTAGTTCGACAACCTGCGATAGAGCAGGGCTAAGGTCGTTATCTGCGTTTAGGTATTCTTGAACATCGAGTACGATGCTGTTCCATTCCATATCTTCCATTTTTTCACTTCCGTATATTTTTGTGGAGGACTTACTTCTTTTGCCTCGCACCTAACCCTTGTTCTAATACCATATAAAGGAACACAAATTGATGAATTAACCTCGACCTTCTTGACTTAACTTGCATTACCCTAAGATTGCACGAATCTACTTTTCTTCGCTTTGACCCTTTCAAATTTCATCACACTAAAGAAATCATTTATTTCTATTTGAAGGCATTTCTGATTATGATTAAAACTTCATTTTTCTAATGGGTTGGCCTGTGTAGGGTTTTTCTAGCAACTCTAGAATTTAGGCTAGTGTAACACTACCCTTTAGTAACTTGCCTTTACCAGCATTTCAGACCACATTATTCTAATTTTCTAATTTTCTAACCCCCCCTCTCTCCCTGTGTATCTGTGTGTGATGATGATGATGATATGTAATATATATTATTATAATAATTAGAATAATAGAATAATCTATTATCTCTTACTCCCTGTTACACTACCCTCAAGTTTCTTACAAGTTCTTTCCAAATCGGCACTTGGAATAAAGTTGGAATAATACCTACGTTATATATTAATATTAAATATTACAATTAGAATAAGACCAATTGAAAGATACCCATACTTGATGAATATAAATTTGAGTTCAATATATTATACTTATTTTTTGAGTCTTAAGGTGTATGGAATTAGGTAATAGGCGTTAATGAATAGTTCATCTGCTGACAAACGCTAAAAATGAACTATTGCGTCAGCCATTCACGCCTATTACCATAAACCTAAAAAAAAGGGGCATAAAGCCCCTAATTTTATCCGTTTTTGAATCATTTTAGATTCAAATGTCATTCATTGATGACACTAATGAGCAAACTAAGCATTGCGATTCTTTGTTCATTGAAGACACCCGAATCTTTGATGATTTCAAACATTGCCTTCAATAGTTCTTGTTCGCTACATCCTACGGGAATATAGCCATCAGTGCTTGCATCATAAATCAATGTCGCTCTATCCTCGATGTATTCGAGTACTTTTGCTAGTGTTTCAGCCGCTTTGATTATTCGTTCAAGTTGTGCATCATTTTCTGTCTGCATGATTATATTATGTCTTTGAATATATAGTGGTAAATTGCCAAAGCATATGGTAAGATAAAGATTGTTCAGCATGAACACACAATAAAACATATAATCTGTTCTGCCCCACAAAAAAAGAGGGCAAAGCCCTCAATTTTATCCGTTTTTGAGTCAAATGTGAGTTATTCTTCTTCATCTTTTTTGGCTTTTTTGTACTTTTCAAGCCATACTCTCGCCATAAATGCCACCCATTTTGGCGACTGTTTGAGTTCTTCGCCTAAACAATGAGGACAAATCGCTTCTTTGTCATTTATCCACATCATCTCTTCTTCATGAGTTTTGCAATACATAGAAACCGAACCGAGTTTTAGTTTGAAATCTTCAGACAATTCGATACCCCCGCATATTCTTCCATTCTCCATCCCACAATTCACCGTTGAGAAACCATTTAAAGTTTTTTTGTTGAATATGCACATTAGGCAATCCATTAAGGCGTTCTTTAGTGGTGTTGGTGAAATATCCCGCATTTGTTATTAAAAGTCCTTCTTTCCTGTTTTGTCGAGCGATTAGGTTTCCGTGAAGGTATAGTTTTGTGGTGATGTCATGGGGGGAATCATCTAAAACCCTAACTTCGGTATTACCTCGCTTAAACGGTTCTTCAGTCCTAAATGCCCATATTGCTTCTTGCGTAATCTTTCGCATGATAATATGAGGGTTTGGTGATATAAGCGTAAATTGCCAAAGCATATGGTAAGACGTATTGACGTAAGGCAATACAACAACAAATAAACATTAAGTTGTCGCACCCTAAAAAAAGAGGCTTTCGCCTCAATTTTTGTCCTTTTTTGAGATAACTTTGTTAATCACCAAAGTTTTTCATAAATATCTCGATAATGTTGGAACAAAATCTCATTGAATTTCATTTCATACCATTCGCCAATTCTTAATCTCATATAGAAGATTGGGTCATATCCAGCATCATCTTTTCGAATTCTGAGAATAGTGGAGTCCCTACCCAATATGATGACTAATTCGTTAAATTGGTAAAGCAGGTGATGGTTGAGTTGCTCAATTTGAGAATCGGCTAAATCAATGATTTTTTGTTTCGTAATGGATTCCCCGTATTGTTTAATTATATCATCAACCAATGATTTTAATTGTTCATCAGTTCCCAAACAGGTGTATATTTCAGTATCTTCGCTCATTTATTCTTCCTCCGTTTTGTTCATAATTTCAACGATTTGACCCTTAAGGTCTTTTGCTCGATTCAATGAAAGGATATGTTCAATAAAATCCGCTTCATCAATCGCATCCATTGTGATAGTTAGTTTAAAAGTTCTCATTGGTATTCCTCCTTTGTTATTGCGTTTTGAACTGCTACTTTGTTAAAGTATTCAATAATGGCAATAATAGCCATTTCTTCTTGAAAAATATCAATTAGGGGTTGTATTTTTCTTACATCTTCTTCAGGCATGATTTCAAACTTCACGCCTTGTTCTTCTAATCTCTTCATGGGGTCTTGCTCCATATTTACATAATACAATAGGATATATGAAGATAAATTGCCAAAGCATATGGTAATGGTCAAGCAACACGGTTTTCGAAAGTAACAAGCGTTTATGCGTAGCATAATGACCATTACCTCAACGAATAAAAAAACAGCCCAGAAACGTGCGTAAATGTTAGATTGTACACGTTTCTGGGCTTAATGAGTAAAAGGGTGGCGCAACCCTGCTAATTACCTCAAGCATCCTCCTTTAGTGGCATATTGTAAAGAGGCTCGCCACTCTCGCCCCATGTGAGTCCGTTTCCAAAGTGCGACTTTGTTCGATTGATTGCCTTATCGACAATACAATGCTGAATAAGTGCCTTTGCTGTGCCGTAAATGTCATTCTTAGAAGGACTTTTACAGATTGATGAAAGAAGTGCTTGGTCATCTTCATCAAGGTTTTCGACCATGCGTGTAGCAATTTGATTCATGCGACCATCAAAGTTTCGCATTTCTGGGCCGTAGTCTTTTGTTGGTTGTCCCTGTGAAGGTACATCCAAATCGAGTTCTCTTGCGACTGGTGAGTTATTTCGCCAATACTTAGCGATTGCTTTCTCATCAGCAGTTTCAAGAGTACTGCGTTGGTTTTCAAAATAGTCTGAAAGGGTCAAATCCATGATTTGAGCCTTAAGAGCCATATTGCTCTCAATCAGTCCATTGTCTTGCTTTGCTTTTAGACTAACATGAATTCGATTCATGCGTTCATCCAATTGTTCAAACGTTATTCCTGTCATAATTTTCACCTCAAATGTTGGGTTTTCGCTGGGTTGCGCCATTCATACTATGTTATTGGATATATAATAGCAAATTGCCAAAGCATATGGTAAGGAAAATCGTTTAGATACAAATAAATCGTTAAGAACGATTAACGATTGACGACCACAAAAAAAATGGAGGCATAGCCTCCAAATTTTCATCCTTTGAGTCATTGGGTCACAATTCAAAGCAAATTGTGAGTTCTGACCGTGTAGCGTTCACCCTTGAGTTTATCGAGGGTTTCCACAAGTAACTTGTACTTTGGATTTGGGACATCAACTTTGGTGATGATTCCAAAATCGTTCTCCATTGGAGTTTTGATTGTTGGTCGCTTCCAACCACCCTTCGATGAAAGATTTACGGCCTCCCATGCAATTGTCATCTTGTAGTCATCGTTGAGCCGTAGGGCTTCATTCTCAGCCTTGTGTGGGTTTTGGTAGCGGCCCACGACCTTTTCTTTCTTCGTATCGTATATTTCATGCACTTTGAACATTATTCTGCCTCCAGTGATGATATTATATTATTGGAACTATAATGGAAAAATGCCAAAGCATATGGTAATGATAAGCGATGGAAATAACGTCAAGTATATCGCGTTTTATACGCAGTATAAATATCATTACCTCAAAAATAAAAAAATTGAGGGCATCCACCCAACAGAACCTACTAAGGCAGACGCTTTTACTTGATTAGACATTAACTAGTATTGCCTTTCTATCTATAACGTGTGCATGTTCGTGAACTGCGGGTTTCAGCCCCTAATGGTTTCTTATGGCCAATTATACGCCATTGGAGATTAAAGGACAGGTAAGGGGGAATGCTTCAGTTATTGAATCAACTTGCACCACGCCAAACGGCTCTTGTTTTTGTGGCGAATCAATTTTTCACATTCCCCCCTTCCATTGTATCATATTCAATGATACTTGATGAATAGGGCGACAAAAGCGGTTTCAAACCAAAATCAACCTTGTGTGTCCTCCACGTTAAATGAAGGCATATCGTTTTCTCCCCATGACAAAGTTTCATTGTCATGGTGCGAGCGCACACGATTTCGTGCCTTTTCTACGAGGTTATGTTCAAGACATGCCTCAATAGATGCGTAGCCGTCGTTTTTGCTTGGGCTTCGAGGCATAGCCATCAAAGCGTCAGCAAGACGAGAATCCTCATGGTTTTGGATTGATTCAGCCAATACACCGAGAATGATGGTAAAAATACCATCCCATGTAGCCATACTTGGCCCATAGTCTTTTTTTGGTTGTCCTTGAGATGGAACATCGAGGTCTAATTCTCTTGCGATTGGGGAAACATTCCGCCAATACTTTGCAAGTTCCTTAGAATCTGCGTTGCTCATATCAGACTGATGCCAGTCATCAAGGGTTAGTTGCATGATTTGTGCCTTAATCGCCAAGTTAGATGGGATAAGGTCACTATCACGCTTTGTTTGAAGAGATGACTCGATTCGGGCCATCCTGTCCGTTAGTGTTTCAATTGTTAGTTCTGTTGCCATACTTTTTCCTCCTGTGTTAAAAGAAGGTCAAAATTTGATTTGAAACCGCTAATGCCAACTATCCTATGCCTTTGGATATATAATGGGATTTTGCCAAAGCATATGGTAGTACAAGTGTTTACAAACAAATAAACACATAAAGAACTAAACACGTTACGCCCCACAAAAAAAGAGGCCGAAGCCTCAATTTTTATCCTTTATTCGATTCAATCAAGCCCTTAGTTTTGGGTGTAGTTGAGAATATCAGTCATATCATATCGAATTTTGACTTTAATTCCTGCAAGTTCGCAAGTATGCTTGATGTTGTTGAATTTTCTTTGTCTTTTTCGCATAAACAATTTAGAATGGTTAATACTTTCTTCATTTTCTTCAGTAGCATTAGTAAAACCATCCTTCAACCACAAGTCATTATTGATTTCTAGTTTCTTGTAATCTTTTGTTATAGTGCTTGACAATTCTTGAGCCTTACCACAAATGAATGCTAAAACGTGTTTTCTTTGGTTTCTGTTGTGTCCCATGTCCATTTGCATAAGCACTTCCAAAAAAACGCATAGGCTGTTTATTTGTCGGTATATTCGGCTAAGTTTCTTTTCTTGTTTCCATGTGAGTTCTACCATTGTATTACCTCAACTATATTCCTGTATTGTGTATATAATAGAAAATTGTCAAAGCATATGGTAAGATAAAAAGTTCTCCAGTAAATAACGCACTAAAGTATTGAACTTGACTCTTACCCTAAAAAAACAGGGCCAAAGCCCTGAATTTTCATCCTTTATTCCAGTAGAACCGATTTAATCATGTAATGTTGGAGAAAATGGGTCTTGTCCACCT
>Ga0208899_1000012_pt1 | contig 100208 bp, 80 predicted proteins | sample VirMetDEL_Nov_24_FD_184518 | JGI IMG/M metagenome (GOLD analysis project Ga0208899, IMG submission 184518) | Aqueous microbial communities from the Delaware River and Bay under freshwater to marine salinity gradient to study organic matter... | ecosystem: Environmental > Aquatic > Marine >... | reverse complement strand
CCAGTAACTCAGGTCAACCTCCCTGCAGCTGAGGTCATCACAGACAGGTCAGATCCAACTTACGTCAACGCTATGGTGCCTGAGCGTATCGCCAGGACAGAAGGGGATTTGGCTGCAGTGTATCGCCACCTAGGGAGCCAAGGTGTGACTGATTACCTGGATATGACCCAGGGGGTAGTCGACGCACAGAACAGAGGGTATGAGGCTATCGAGCCTTTCTTGTACTTGACTCCTTTTGGGACCCCAGCACTGATCAATCGCATGCTCGCTGATGGGGTGGATGCCGACGATCTACCCAGTATGGTGGCAGCAGCTTCGAGTGCAGCAACGCGCAAGATGCCGAGTGGTCCTGCGGTTGGCGGGGTACTGCGTCAGGGGGCAGAAGATGTACGCAACTTCTTCCGTCGTATGGTGGGGAAGGACCCTAAGTACACGGCCCGAACATCCGATATCGTAGGGCAGCCTGGACGTATGGCAAGTGAGATGGAAAGATTCGCTTCTGGCTTGACACCTGAAGGGGCTAACAGAATGGATATGCTGCGACGCCGACCGTCCTCCTCTGGTATGTTCTCTGCAGCGGAAGAGGGAGCGCTAGAAGCCGAGATCCTTACTGGAGAGGAGGCTGTCCTGGGGCGAAGGGGGTTGCCTAGTGGTGTATCAGTTGTGCCAAAAGCGGGGCCTAAGCGGGCGCGGGCCACAGAAGTCAGTGATCTCGTTTATAGAGCTGGAGACTTGGAGAGAGTGCCCCCTGATACTCAGGTGGGAATGATGAGTGGAAGCAGGTCTACTGGTCACTTTGGAACTGGCTTCTATTTCTATGGGGATGAAACAGAAGCTATATCCCACGCAAACCAATCAAATCGTCCAGATAATATTAGGGGTGTGGTGTCTGTGGTCAACACCAGTGACTACAATCTCGCTCCAGGTAGTCGTCGATTGCACGATGCTTTGAGGGAAGTCAATAGTTATGGAGAGTTTAGTTCTCGCGGCCATGACCGCATCACGGCAGGTGATTTTGAGCGCGTCCTTTATGTTCTGGGTCGGGATGACGAGTTTTTCGATTGGGCGGGTGATTATGAGGGGAGCTATGCGAGAGGTCAAGAGTTGGCTGAAAAGGCTAATGAGATGCTCAATAAGCCAGGCAACATTGATTCACGATCTACCATCGTAATGAAGCTACTGGGATATGATGGTGTTAATGCTGTGGGTACCCCGATGGACAAGTATGCCTACGGTACAGTAATCTATGATATCAAGCCAGAGTCTGTACGCAACGCGGACTGGCTTCTGGATTTAAACAAACCTAAGGGCCCAGGCGCGGAGGGTGTCGATCCTGTCCAGCCACGACCAGATACAGTGTACGGTATACACGGCAAAAATCTCAGGGATGGCAACGAGCCTGCGTGGCGCGTCCTAAGCAAGCAGCCCAGTGTGTCGGCAGCCCAGCTTCAAGCAGACTATGGTTCAAACATTCTTCCAGAAGACGTAGACGCTGCTGCCGTAGTTAGGCACAATGAAGCCCAGGAGTATCAGAGAAACATCATCATGGCTCACTCTGAGGTTTATGGAGGAGGCTACAACAGATCGAATGTGAGTCAGCTGCCTGTGTTGATGCACGGGAGTAAGTTAGAAAACGCTATCGATAAGAATGGATACATATCAGTGTCTCAAATCCAGCAGCTGATTGACAAGGGACAGATGTCTCAGCCCGAAGCCGAGGCTTTGCAGAGCGCCCTGGAAACAGCTATACTGAATGAAAAAGCCAGGGTGGTCACCGAGCAGATGGGAGCGGAAGCCTTTGCTGTGGCTGAGGAAAGCCCGTCAGCATTGTTTGAGAGGAAGAAACTCCTCGATGCCGTCGACGTAAAGAAGGTTTCATGGAATAACCTAAAGAGGATAGCCGTTCGTTCAGGATCCCCATATGATATTGTGCAGCATCCCGTCGGTGAACGTTCAGATGGTTCTGTGAGGGCAAACCATTATCAGACTATGGGCATAGACAGGTTGTATGAAAATGCAGAAACAGGCTCTGAAGTCTACGAGTTGGACCCCATCCACCAGACAGCTAGGACGACAACGATTACCACGTCGAACCCAATCTTACAAAACGTGGGTAGGAATCACTTTGGAGCGAATGCGCTTGCGCATTATCGCAGTTTCCGCCGACCTGACGAACCTGAGATTCTGTACATTATTGAGGTCCAAGCGGACCCACTACAGGCTAGACCTGAAGAGTTTCCAGACCAATTGGGGACAGGGAAAACCCAGGTTACTAGGCAGGTGGGTCTCCCTGGAGCCCGAAGGTATAATGATCCTTCTTTCCGAAATTTTCAGGTGATCGCAGCTGAGAATGTGGACTATTCAGTAACTCAAATTCAGAAGGAGTTCCTGAAGATTTATGACATCTTAAAAAATCCAGGCGACGCCTCCAGACTCAGCGCTATCCGCACCCTTCAAGACCAGATGCGGGCTCACTCTGATAGCTTTGATTCTTTTGACGATGCGATGCTTGCTCAGATGATCAATGACCCCAGTTTGAAGAAGCCTTGGTACACAGGGGCTGCTTCCAACGTTCGACGCCCCACGGCGACAGATCTCTTGGATAATAGACCGAAATCTCAGTCAACGGATGTCAAGAGAATGATTTCAGATATTATGTATGAAATAGAGACCCTAATTGAAAAAGTAGACGAATCTCCTCGGTGGAAAGCGCATTTCAGTGGAGAACGCCCTGTTATGGATAACGATGAGTGGGTCGAGGGTTTCGAAAAGATGAATGATCAGATTGCGGAGAAAGTCGAGGAAGCTAGGGAGATTCTTAATCGTGTTGGAGACAACGTGTACCATTATAGGAACGCCCTTAGGGAGGGGTACAACGGTAAGTTGACCCCGCTACAAGCCAAACTGGTCAAGAATCAAGATCAGTTTGTTGTGGGCAAGATCTTAGAGGCAGAGTCTTCTGGGGCTCTCCATATCAGATTTCCAAAAGGGGAAACAGCGGGGAAAATTCAGGGCTATGAAACTCTGGAGAACCAGGCCGCCATGGTGCAAATGAGCATCGACAATAATCTCCATGGAATTGAACAGAGTAAGTCTGATCTGATTCGTACCCATGGTCCTGAGGTGTTCCAGTGGGCACCAAGTAATCAGGGTAAATCATTAGAAAATATGTCTAATGAAGAGTTCCTGGCCTGGTGGGATGGTGCTCAAAACAATGAGCCTGCCTACAAAGAGATGAAGCGTCAGGCACAAGACATTGCAACTAGAGAAGTAGAGCGCAAGATGATTGCCGTAAAAAAGCAGCTTCGTGATATGGGCATAAATCCGAGAAATCATCGCGAGCTTGATAACATCTCAGACATGGAGTTGTATCAAATTTTTTACGACAACAACCTGGTAGTTGGCAGGCGGTATAACCCAGATTCCGAAGTATACAGACGGCTCGTACAGGAAGGAATCACGGGGTACGCAAACGACGCCGTCATAAGGGAGAGGATGGGGAGGATAGAAACTGCATGGGAAGACCTTGCGATAGAAGTCAAAGAGATTAATACAGAACGTGCCCACCTGCAGTCCATACAGCAAGGAAGTAATGATGAAGCGCATCAAGCGATTATGGACGGATACGATGCCCTAACCAAAGCATTCAAAAAGCACAAACTCACGTACAGGGAGGTTACGGATGAATTCGGAAATGCTTGGTATGAGGTCGACGTCCCTGCAAACTTGAACATGAATTCAGGTGAGGTGCGATCCTATAAGAGAGGTGGCCGCGTGGGGCTGCGGGTTAAAAAGAGAAAACCTATGAAAGTAATCAAGCGATGAACAGAGAAGAAGAGTGGGATGCCCCCACATTCCTAGACAAGAAGAAGCTCCAGGAGACGGCAGAGAAGCTGAAGAGTGGGGAGATCACCTGCAACCTAGATGCGCCAGAAGATTGCGAAAGCTGCAGCGGATGAACTACAAGAAGAAAAAGAAGTACTATCAGTTGGGTGGTCGGTTCAGTGGTGTCACAGGACCCAATGTCTTGCCTGAAGCAGAGGTTACACCCAGTAACCAAGCCACCCGTCAGGATAGCGCTGCTGCGTACTCAGCCTCGCAGAGGACGCTGGACGATTTGAGAAAGGAGGGGTATACGGCAGAGATCGCCCGCAAGGATATGGGTGATCGCTTTATTATGATGGACGATGGTCACATCAGCATGGATGATCAGATGCGTTATATGCGCGGCGAGTTCAATGAAGCCGAAATAGCGGCGTATAATAAATACATTGAGGAGGGTGGTCAGCCAGACGTAGGGATCGATGAATACTTTGGTGTCGCATCTCGTGAAGTTGGTGGTGACGGCATGATTTACGCTAGACCACAGACGCCTCATGTGACGGATGCCAGGGTGGGGTATAACCCAGATATACGACCAGAGAATGTTGTTATCATGCAAAACCCAGAGACGGGTGCGATCATTGCTGTCCCTGTAAACCCCAAGCCGTCTGATCCTAAGGTCAAAGAAAGGGTGGTGAGAACGCTTACACAGAACCCAGCAATTAGAGAGCCAGTGCCAGGAATGTTTGCCGCAACCAGAGAGGTCGCCCCAGAGCCCCTGCCTATGCGAGGTGCCATGCAGATCCCGACGGAGGAGCGCGACATGAACCTCCGTCCGATGCAGCCGATCAAGTCTACTGGTAGGCAGCCGCGCAGGGTGATGCGCCCCAACCCCAGGATGCGTACTGGTCAAGAGCCGAACTATGACGTCATCTGGGACGATCGCCGTAAGCAGTACGTCACGCGCCCTATCGAGCCTGAACAGCTGGAGTACTACCGTAGGCAAAACAGAATCCAAGGATAAAAGATTATGATTTTAGTAATAGCAATTCTGGTTGGTATGGCACTGGTTACTGCGTACATCCTGTCTAAGGTGGAAGATTAATATGGTTATATTTGTACAATGGCAGTCCTAACGGTAAAACTATACGAGGAGCTTGAGCTGAATGGCAGGGAACGCGGGAGTGAAGTTTCTATTGATGTGGCAAACATCACAGAGACATTCCATCGGATCATGGACATTGGCACAGCCGCTTCTCAGACGATCCTTCAGATGGACGCTACGGCAGCAAACGCAGCTGGAGGGACGCTTTTGACTACGAACGTAGCATACTTCCGCATCACTAACCTGGATGCTACGAACTATGTGGCGATCACAATCCAGAATGATAGCACAGAGGAATACATGGTAAAGCTTGACGCAGGCGAGAGCTACGTCTTGTTTAACAGTAAACTCGACGCCAATGCTGCTGGCGATGCAAGTGCAGCGGCTGGTAATCTCACAGACATAGATAACATCCTAGCACAGGCAAACACAGCGTCTTGCCAGGTCGAGGTATTTGCAGCACTGACATGAATATTACTTACTCTGACGGGGGTCCACGTCGTCAACTTCGCAAACAGCAGCGAGAGACTAGAAGGGCTCAGCGTCGTTTTATGAAAGACTCTCGGAGAGAAGCCAGGCGTTCGGACAGGGAGGGCCGCGACGTGGAGTCTCCTCTTCGTTACGGTGGTGGCGGAATGTACTACGCTGACGGAGGTATGATGGGGGGTGATCCCCGACGCATGGCTATGGGGAGGGATCCTCAGACTACCGACAATTTCTTTGCTCAGAAGGGTATTGAAGCAGAGCTTCGTAAGATGGCCCGCCAGGAGCGCCGCGCTGCAAACCGTGAAGGGCGCCAAACAGGCATGTTCCCCGCAGAGCCGCAGGAGGTAGATTTCTTGTTGGAGGGTCTGGGCAATGATCGCTTTGAGCGCGAGCGGATGGTGAACAAGGGTTTCATGAATGAGTCTGCTCGTATGCTGGCTCGTCAGGCCCTGGCTGGACTGTTGGGGTATGGGATCTCGCAGTACAGCAAGACGCCTAAGACAGTGCAGCGTCCGATCGGAGCGTCTGGTCAGACCTATGATGTTGACCTCAATGCTCTACAGCGTCTTGGTATGATGTTGGGATTGGGGCCAGACTGATGAAAGTACGCAAGTATGACGATGGCGGTGTGTTTCGCAGAATAAAGAAACAGCGTAGAAACGTAGCACCATCAAACCCTAGGTTCTTACCCTCCTCGCAGATGGAGGGGGAAATGGAGGAGGAGGAAGAAGAAGAGGAAGAAGAGGAGGCTCCCCGCCCTAAGGTTGTAAATCGAAATTCTCTTATGCGTAGGGTAAAACAGAGCGTAAGCCAGAAGAGGAATAAAGCGAAGGGGAGGAAAACGTCATTGTCTTGTCGAAACCCTAACTGTTGATGCCCAATAAGTTTTATCACAATCCTAGATTGAAGAGATATGAGCGACTTAAAAAAGATGCAGCTGGAGGTAGTAAGGTTCAGTTCGGAAGTGGACTCGACCAACGGAGCATTGTTCGACATATCAAACGGCACCAGGACTTTCCTGTGCTACACTCTGGAAGACGAGCATCGTGATGAAAAGGTCAAAGGCGAAACCCGCATCCCAGCTGGGGAATACTCAATTTCTCTTCGGAGGGTTGGTGGCTTCCACAAGAAATATGCTAGTCGATTTCCTACTGTTCACAAAGGAATGCTGTGGGTTCGTGATGTACCTGGCTTTGAGTATATTCTCATTCATTGCGGCAACACTGATGAGGATACTGCTGGATGTCTGTTGCTGGGCGATACACAAGAGAATAATCAAATAAAAAAGAATGGTTTTGTTGGCCACAGCACTCGCGCTTATTTCCGCGTATACCCTTACATACTTGCTGCTCTGGAGAGAAAGGAAGAGGTGACGATCAAGTACACTGACTTTGACACAGCTTATTGATTATTATTTATATTTGTGCCATGTTAGATTTTATCATCGAAAACTGGGGTGAGCTGCTTCTCGGAGCTATGGCTTTTATTAAGGTCGTGGTCAACATCACCCCCACGGAGACTGACAATCAAGTATTTGGATGGTTTGACACCCTCATTAATATGATTGTGTCAGACCGTATTAAGAAGCAGTAATGCCAAGCCTCGGCCTTGGTGCGAGTTTGGATCGTGGAGGAGCGGTTCCAGAAGTAGTAAGTCCATACACGACGTTCAGGACGTGGGAAAACGACGCTAATCTCATAAGTGCTACTTTAGGCTTCCGACCGAATTCTTGGTCGACAACTCAACCTTCGCTAAGTTTTGAAACGGCTGCTTTGGATGGCGAGACGGACTACGCGAAGCTCGTGGTAAACGCAACCCAGACAGATACGTGTCAGTGGCGGGCCCCTAGTAGTGCTTTGGTGCCTGACGGCGGCAGCACCTTCATCAACTTTGCAGACTATACCAAGTGGAGGGTGCAAGCCAAGTTGTACTGCATTCTTGACTCCAGTAGAACTCAGATTACATTCACTACTTCCTTTGGGACTACAGAGCAGGATAAATTCCAAACTACGCTGCAGGACCAAACTTGGACCACCATTGACGTAAGCGGGGAGACGATAGGTATGTTTAGTTCATTCTTCTACCTGTACGAGTGGGATCGGTTTTTCAACTTCCCTATAGCTGGAGAGTCTTATTATATGAAAGACGTCAAGTTGTCTTTGGGCTAAGCTCGTTGTAGAACCGCTGCACCATAAGCCTAGCCTTTTGCGTTAAGGCGTATCGCACCCTGTAGTTGTACTTGGTCTCTTCTCTGAAGAGGTGATCCTCCCTGACATCGGAGGGGGTAAGCTTATCAAACACTTTGTGTATGTACCCTTCTCTCTGCAGGGGGTATACGATGGTGTCCTCCAATTTCTTTTTGCTGTACCCATACTCTTCCTGAGCGTACTTGAGAGTCCAGAACTCCAGGTCGTATGCCCACAGTAAAAAGTACATCTCTTTTTGAAATAGATCGTACTTGTCCTGGAAGCGTAACAGACTGGACCTCAGGTTCTTGAGGTGGTTCTTGTTTACGTATCTTTGTTGTAATCGAGAATGCTCTCGAAATATCTTTTTTTTGGAAGCTGGCATGGACGATCTGACGCGAAAGGAGTTGTTTCTAGTGGAGATGCAGAAGGTTCACAAGATAGTGGATATGCTGGTGAATAAGTATGACCTGCAAGGGCAGGTGATCAACGTGATGCTCACTGGCATGTTGTCTACAGATGAATTTGATGACCCAGTTTTGAAAGCGGTGTTCTCTCTAGATGTAGAGAGCGAGGATGTTTTGGATGAGGTGTTCGATTTTTTGCGGTTCTCGTATGTCTTCCCTGCAGAGGAGGATGTTGAATTCGATAGTGAAAACTGGTACAAAGAGATCATAGATGGTCTTAACGAGCAAGACGGGTTTGACCCATCTTGCAATTGATGAATGGAATAATCAGAAAAATCATAATCGGTCCGAACCCAAAGGACGCGATGGCATATTACCTAGGTATGCGCGTAGGTGATGGGAGTGTATCGACGATCGTCTTAGACGAGGAGCATCTGCATAGGTATGGTCGCAGTAGGTACTTAATCTACATCGGTGTCGATGGGGGTCAGTCTCTCTGGAAGGCGATCGATGGTCTCCCGTGTTTACTTGAGTTTGATTTGAATTTCTAATGGATATGCTGCATTACTTTGTGGTGAAGCTAGACAAGCTGCTGCAAGACGAGATTAAGCTGGGTGACCAGAATATCTACATGGAGACTAAGTTCAACGAGTTTGAACATAGGGTGTGTGAAGGGGAGGTGGTGTCGGTACCGAAGAAGTACGACACCCCTGTCAAAGTAGGGGACACATTGTACTTCCATCATTTGGTGGTCATCAATGGGGGGATGCCTTTTGCAGACAGGGAGGGGGAGTACTTGGTAAGCTACGATCCTGATGTCACCATCAACTGCCATGCTTTTGCGTACACCCCGAAAGGTGAGGATGATGTCATACCATTGTCTATGTGGTCTATCCTTCGCCCACACCAGGAGGAGATAGTGGATCGCACGCAGCTGTGGACAGAGGTGCGACTAAAGGATGCTGATCCAGATCGTGGAGTTCTTGCGTATCGAACGTATATGCACAAGGACCTGGGGATTGAAGAGGGTGATGTGGTTGTTTTCCCTAGCAAGCTGCGTTACGATTTTAAGGTCAACGACGAGACGATGTACCGAGTACGAACCGAAGACTTACTGTATGTCCAGAAAGCAATTCACCACGATTGATGCTGCTCGTCGGTTGATGGCTTCTATGGAGGTAGCTATCAACAATATGATTGAGGAAATCAAAAAGCCTGTAGACAAGGAGATCAATGGTAGCGCTAGAAAGGCTGAGCTTCAGTCTATTAAGCAGACGGCTATAGATTGTAAAGAACTTCTTGTTGAAAGACAGCGGCTGGAGCAGATGATGAAAGATCTTACTTTGAGCGGAACCATGACAGAGGATAAGGATTACTCTGGTGGTTTTGCAGAAAGATTTTCAAAATGAGTTGGCAAGCAAAAGGTTGGGATAAACTGATGATGTCCCTGGAAGACAATGAGTGCATCACCTGGGATGGATTCGAAGACGCTCTTATAGGTATCACTGTGGGCATTGAGCCTGTTGCGGTGTATGACCATGACAGGATGGTCGAGGTCTGCATGAAGCGGGATGAGATGAGTCAGGAGGAGGCGCTAGAGTATATCTCATTCAATACTACTGGGGGGTATCTAGGCCCAAAGACCCCAATAGCTATAGAGGTAGATTCTGAAAGACAGAACAAGCCAATATGAGGAGCGTCTGTTTCTTCATGGTGTACCACGGACGCCCCGCATTGACTAAGATGGCATTGGATGATATGCAGGGGGCGATGCAGTTTTTCAGTTACGATGGTCACGATGTTGTAGGGTTAGCTATAGGGGAAAGCTACGATGTAGCACAATTCTGTGCGTCACGCGGTATCCAGCACGAGATGTTTGCTAATGACCCTGTATCCAACAAGTTCTCCTATGCGTGGCTACGTGCCATCCAGATGGGGTGCGACTACATTGCTTGGTGGGGGAGTAACAATGTGCATGGGGCAGGTTATCTAGTGGAGTGCGCTGGGGTTTTAGAGGGTAAGAAGGTGGCGACCTTTGGCACCAAGAACTGTGTTATCATGAGCGCCATGCCAGGCGAAGAAGACACCTGCGTATTCACACCAAGGAATCACTATCTGATTAGCTCTGGCCAGTTCTTCTTGACCCACAGTTTGAGACACTCAGTGAATCCCCTCACGATTTATGATTCTGATCAGACGTTTAATTTCGATGGTAAGGTTATCGATGCCATGGTAGATAAGTGGGGGGAGGACATTATTGAGAACGTCAGCTTCGACGAGGAGGATTGTATTGACGTAAAAAACGGCGTCAACATACACAGCTATTCATCGTATATGGAGGTCGCTGCCTATCCACGGTATCTAAGCAGAGAGGTAATCCGCCACCGTCACCCAAGCTTGGACCTATATTTAGACGGGCATTTTGGTTAATGCTAGTTAAGGTAGAGGGATATGATGAACAGGGCGTGGCGATTTGTGCCAACGGTACGCTGGGCGACCACATCGAGGTCGGTGGGATTGTCATTGTCTTACCCAAGGCGCCTAAGGTCCGAGACATCCTCTTCCATGGTCTTCCCATTGCTGATCAGCATTGGCGGCGCGTTGATCTTCCCAAGGAGTTATCGCGTATACGTTCTATGGATGAGTGGGCGGAGATGCCGAGGGAGTTCAGAGAAAAGTTTCGTCCATACATCGAGGAGGAGTTTCGGCGTAGGCGTGAGGGCGTTTGGTTTTATAATCGAGGTGATGCTACATACATCACGGGTCGTCACTATATGATGCTGCAGTGGGGGCAGCTGGACATCGGTGCCCCTTACTACCTTGATTTCCAGAGAGATATTTTCTTACATTTGGCTGCGTGTGAGGCGGACCCTCGTTGTATCGGACAGCTATATACCAAATGCCGTAGATCAGGATACACCAACATATGCTCTTCTGTCATCGTAGATGAAGCTACGCAGGTCAAGGACAAGCTGATAGGCATTCAGAGTAAGACGGGTAAGGACGCTCAAGAGAACATCTTCATGAAGAAGGTGGTCAACATGTTCCGCAAGTACCCATTCTTCTTCAAGCCTATTCAGGATGGTACAACGAATCCCCGTATGGAGTTGGCGTTCCGAGAACCATCGAAGAAGATCACGAAGAAAAACAAAACAGCACAGGTTGGTGACGCCTTGAATACGGTGATCAATTGGAAGAACACCACAAACAACGCATACGACGGGGAGAAACTTCACCTGCTATACTTAGATGAGGCAGGCAAATGGGAAAAACCAACAGACATAAGAGAGGCCTGGAGGATCCAGCGGACATGTTTGATCGTTGGTCGGAAGGTCGTAGGCAAGGCCATGGTCGGAAGCACCGTGAATCCAATGGGGAAAGGCGGAAGCGAGTACAAAGATTTATGGGCGGACTCGGATCCTCAGGAGCGGAACAAGAATGGGAGGACTAGGTCTGGGTTGTATCGGCTGTTCATCCCAGCCCACGACTCTCTAGAGGGGTTCTTTGATCTGTACGGGCACCCCGTAGTGGACGACCCAAAGGAGCCAGTTGAAGGTATTGATGGGGAGTGGATACACATGGGGGCGAAGACCTTCTTGAAGAACGAGAGGGATAGTTTGCGCGATGATCCTAGTGAGCTGAATGAGATCATAAGGCAGTTCCCATTTACTACAGACGAAGCTTTTAGGGATAGCATTGAGGCTAGTCTGTTTAATATCGGCCAGATCTATGAGCAGATAGAACACAACGATGATCTATTCCCAAACCCTGTGGTGACGGGTAGCTTCACATGGAAAGGTGGTGTAAAGGATACTGAGGTTGTGTTCACTCCAGACCCTAAGGGTAGGTTTAAGGTGGCGTGGATGCCAGAGTCTGGGCAGCGTAATTTGAAAGTATATGAAAGAAACAAAAGGGTGGCGCCTAATACACATCTTGGTTGTGGCGGCGTGGATAGTTATGATCTTGACGCCACTGTTGACGGCAGAGGATCTAAAGGAGCATTGCACTTATACAATAAGTTTAGCATGGATGCTCCTGCTAATATGTTTGTGTTGGAGTACGCTTCCCGTCCTCCGCTGGCTTCGATCTTTTATGAAGACGTACTTATGGCCGCAGTCTTCTACGGATACCCGATACTGATAGAGAACAACAAGTATGGTATTGCGCGGTACTTTGAGCAACGTGGATATGATGGGTATCTTTTGGATAGGCCTAAGCACCTATCTGCCCCCAACACAAACATCAAGGTAAAGACGAAGGGTATCCCGTCTAATTCTCAAGATGTAATACAGTCCCACGCCCAGGCTATCGAGGCCTACATCCACAACCATGTTGGCGTTAATAGAGAGACTGGGGAGATGGGGGCAATGTATTTCAATAAAACCCTGGAGGACTGGATTGGCTACGACATCAATAACAGGACGCGATTCGACCTTACCATTAGCTCTGGCTTAGCATTATTAGCGGCACAAAAAGTCAAGCAGAAAAAACAAGACTCTAAATTTGACGAGAAGCGCTTTTTTAGGCGTTATAAGGTGCGCGGATGATTTAGTTATATTTGTGGGTGATAACGTAATCCCTACATGTACAACAATAAGTCAGGTGATCCAGGTGGTTTCCCAGATCCACTGGCGCCGCAAGAGGAGAAGCTTTCCAAAGAATATGGGCTGAAGTACGCTAAGGCAATCGAAGCGCAATGGGGTAACACTCAGGACAATACTTCTACTTTCGGGGGTAGGAAGAATATCTTTGCTCGCAACAGGGATTATGCGAATGGAACCCAGGACACTGCTATCTATAAGCAGTTGCTAAACACTACGGATCCAAACAACGGGGAGGGATCCTTGATGAATTTGGACTACACCCCAGTCCCTGTTCTACCCAAGTTTGTTCGTGTTGTGGTCAACAAGATTCTAGGTAGGAATATGTATCCGAACCTAGAGGCAGTAGACCCTTTGTCTTCTAGCGAAAAGAATCTGCAGAAGAATATCATGCAGAACAAGGTGGCTATGCGCCCCATGTTTATGGAGCTGGAGCAGCGCATGGGGCAGCCCGTTCTAGATGAACCTGCGGAGCAAATACCTGAGACGACTGAAGAGGCCGAAATTTTTATGGCCACTAACATCAAAACAGATGCAGAGATAGCGGCGCAGGTTGCAACGGAAATGACCTTGCAGTGGAACGATTTTAGTGAGGGGGTTTATCGGCGTTGCGTCAATGACTTGACTAGTTGCGGTATGGCTGTAGTGAAACGGAGTAATGACCCTAGCTACGGTATCAAGCTCGACTATGTAGACCCAGTACATTTTGTTCATGGGTATACGCAAGATCCCAATTTTGATGATGTTGTGTACATGGGGCATGTACGGGAAATCACTCTAGCTGAGCTGAAGCGTTTGGCGGGGGATCAGATGACCGAGCAGCAGTTAAAAGACCTGCTTAAAAAGTCTCGGCGTTCTAGCTCCAGCAAATACCCTGACCACCCATACAGTACCAGTGGATTACAGAAGCAGAACTTCAGCGGCCATGTTATTGAAGTGTTGGAGTTTGAGTTCAAGACAGTAGACACGATGTACTTCGAGGAGAAGGAGAATCAGTATGGGAATACAAACTTCTTCTACGAGGGCTTTGCATATAAAGAGAAGAAAGGTAGCGTTTACGATCGCACCCCCCACTCTATGGATGTTGAGTGTATCTACCAGGGTATGTACATTCTAGGTACAGATCATCTGATTAATTATGGTAAGCAGTACAACACGCCAAAGAACATGCATGATGTCACCAGGGCGCGGATGTCGTATTCTGTGGTGTCGACGAATATGGTGGCTAATATGCCTAAGTCTATGGTTGACGGGTGTGTGGGGTTTGCGGATATGCTGCAGCTTACACACTTGAAACTTCAGCAAGCCATTGCCAAAGCGAAACCAGACGGCCTGGTTATTGATATTGAAGGTCTGGAGAATGTTCAGCTTGGTAAAGGCGGAGAGCTTCAACCTTTGGATCTCCATGATATCTACGAACAGACGGGGGTCTTTTACTACCGAAGTAAGAACCCTGAGGGTGGCTTCCAGAATCCGCCAGTACGAGAGATAGGCAACAGCATCCGTAATATTAACGAGCTCATTGCGCTGTACAACCACTATCTGCGCATGATTCGCGATACCACGGGTATCAATGAAATGGCTGATGCGTCAACTCCGAAGGGGGATACGCTGGTTGGTGTCCAGCAGCAAGCTATCGCTGCCAGCAATAACGCTACATACGACATCACCAATGCCGCCATGGTGCTTTATCGCAAGGTTTGTGAGGATGTAGTTAAGTGTCTTCAGATCCTGCCGCAAGAATCAGCCATTCATACGGCCTACCGAAATGCTATTGGGGATAGCAACATGAATGTCTTAGCCACTTTCGCGGACCTACCAATGTACAATTTTGGGGTGAAGGTGATGAAGGACATGGAGGATAAAGACAAGGCATACCTAGAGCAGAACATTCAGATGTCTCTAGCTCAAAAAGAAATAGACCTTGAGGATGCAATGGCTATCCGAAACCTAAAAGACATCAACCAGGCTGAACGGCTACTTATTATTCGCAGGTCTAAGCGAATGAAAAAGCAACAGGATCAGCAGATGCAGATGCAGCAGATGCAGGCTCAGCAGGCTCAGCAGGCAGAGGCTATCAAGATGCAAGGTCGTCAGCAAGAGATTGCTACACAGACCCAAGCTGACGTCCAGGTGATCCAGGCTAAAGCTATGGCTGATCTAGAACTAGCTAAGATCAAGCATCAGTTCGAAAAGGAGATTATGCAGATGAAACTGCAAGTTCAAGCCGCTACTATGCAAGGAGAGGTGCAGAGCAGGAAGGCGGTTGAGACGCAGAAGGATGACCGCAAGGACGAGCGCGTGAAGAAGCAGGCTGTTGAGCAAAGCAAGCTGATCAGCCAGCGCCAGGGAAAGCGCCCAGAACTAGAGGAGCAGCCCTCAGGATTTGACTTTAGCAATATGGTATAAGGATGTCTAAGATTAATCTCGACATAACTGATAGGCTAGATATTACTTGCCGACGCGGAGATACTTTCGAATTGAATCTGACTCTAAAGGATAGCAGCGGCGACGCCCTGCCTCTATTGACAGATGACTACACTTTTTTAATGCAGGTTCGAAGCACTAGGGACAGCCCTACTCAGCGGATCGACCCAATTCTTCGGGCTGTCACTTCTAGTAGTAGCGGAGGCGGAGGCGAAAGTGACGACGACAACTCCATCACCGATGGTATTTTTATTGGTAGCACAGAGCAGGGCGTAAAGGGCCCTGTGAACTTCAGCTTCCTCAATAAGGATGACTTAGGAAATGTCACAGTCTTTCTGTCTGCTCAGGACATGAGGAAAGTTCGCCCTGGTAGATACAAGTATGACTTTCAGTACAGTGTAGGGGATACGCAAAGGACCATTCTTGAGGGCAGGTTTGTCATTAATGACGACGTCTCAAAAAGTATCTAATGGCTACAGAGATTACAGTTTCTGGTGGTACGTCAGTTACGGTTACAGTACCTACAACTGGATCAGTATCTGTAGCTAACACAGGGCGCAAAGGCGATACTGGTGCTACAGGCCCCACGGGCCCCACAGGTGCTACTGGTCCTACAGGCCCGACGGGTGCGGCAGGAACTAACGGGTCGGATGGAGCCACTGGACCTACGGGCCCTACTGGTCCGACTGGCGCGGCGGGCTCTACTGGACTCACAGGGGCAACAGGGGCAACAGGCCCAACGGGCCCGACAGGTGCAGCTGGCACCAACGGTACTAATGGAGTAGACGGAGCCACAGGCCCGACGGGTCCGACTGGCGCTACAGGCCCCACTGGTCCTGCTGGCACCAATGGAACGAACGGAGTAGACGGAGCTACAGGCCCTACTGGCCCCACGGGTCCGACGGGTGCAGCGGGTACTAATGGAACCAATGGTACTGACGGTGCAACAGGCCCCACTGGTCCGACGGGCCCAACAGGAGCCAATGGTGGGACCGATATTGTATTGGATACAACGCCTCAGTTGGCAGCGGACTTGGACATGTTCACCAACTCTGCAGAGCTGCTGGTCACTGGCAACGTATATGTCTTTAGGTACCACACAGGAGCAGGGGCTACCAATTATGGACTGTACTTTAATCTGACAGCCGCGAGGTATGAACTGTTAAATGGATCTGGGGTTGAGGTATTTGCGGTAAACGCAAACACAGGCGTAACTAAGATTTCCAATGCCTACACGCTTCCCACTTCGGACGGAACCAGCGGTCAAGTTCTTACCACGGATGGTCTTGGTTCGGTTTCTTTTAGCACGCCTAGCGGCGGGAATGAGCTGGATGGTCAGATCCTCGAAGTCATAACCCGCAGCACTGCCTACGGCAATGGTTCCTACGAAGGGCATGTGGTCAAGTTCGGGAGCGACACATTGAGTACTGGCAAGAGCTATGTGTATACATCTTCGGGATGGACTGCGGTAGACGCGGATATAGAGACGAAGACGTATGGATTGTTCGGTGTGGCGTTGGGTACATCCTCAGCCACAGACGGGCTTTTAGTTCGAGGCATACGTGCCAGCACAGCGTATAGTGGATTCACGGCGGGTCAGATCCTTTATATAAGCACGACTGAGGGGGAGATCACGGCTACGGCTCCGTCAGCAACGGGTGACTTCGTGCGGATTATCGGGTATGCTCTCGGTAGCAACTACATCTACATTGACCCAGCGCAGGACTACATTGAGATTGCGTAATGCCAGACATAGCAAAATACAGTGGTATAACCATGGCCGATATTGCAAAGATTAGTGGACAAACGGTAGCCTCAGGCGGCGGCGGCGGGGTATCAGAGTCGAGTACAGGGGTTCTTTATTTTGAGGGGGGTGGATTCAATAGTAGAATGCCTGACGCTCAGGAGTTTTTTGGAGACTCTGCAGTTGGCTTGTACAAGGCGCAGATTTCTACTAGAACGGACATCGTAAGAATAAAAGATGGTAATTACCACACTTTTGCTCTTGACAGTTCTGGAAACCTATATTCTTCTGGGTGGTCACAAAACACTAGCCTTGGAAGGTCTGTTTCCAGCGATGAACATCAGCTTGTACAATGTTTAACGGGCGTAAGTAAGTTCGCGCCCCACGACAATGGATGCTGGGCTATTAAAACCAACGGTGAGCTATGGTGGTGCGGAAGGATTAGCCAGTTTGCCGATAGCGGAGATACAGGAACTGGTAGCACAACCTCCACAAACTACGGGTGGTCTCAGTTCGGCAGTGACACCGACTGGATAGACATTGATTGCTTCCCAACTTTCCCTGCTGTTACCATAGCAATCAAAGGAGGAACGGGGTCTGAATATTTGTATTCATGCGGAATTAACTATTGGGGGAAGACAGGAGTAGGAACTACCGCTGGTAGCACAAAGCCTTTTACGAGAGTGAAATCTGGTGCGAGTACAGACTGGACCGAAACAATAGAGAAGATTAGCGCAGGCTATCAATCAACTATGGTTGTCACAACAAGCGGAAAGCTCTTTGCTTTTGGCGATGCCAATGATGGTCACTTAGGTCAAGGCAATACAACAGATTCTTTGTATCCAGTACAAGCAGGTACTGACACTGACTGGGATATACCTTATGCTAAGGCGAGGCACCAAGGCTTTTGTATTAAGACCGATGGTTCTCTTCATGGGTCGAGAGGCTCAGTTTTCCAATACAATATCGGGCCTACAACAGCAGACAGAACGTATCGTCAGTGCGGAACTGACACTGATTACGAAGAAATATTATCCCACGAAACATCGTCGAACACAGGAATACAGATTCTTTTTGCAAAGAAGAACGGGGCTTGGTATGCAAATCATGGAAATACTATAGGAATAAACTCTTTTGCAGCAAACACCAGCAGCAAATCACCGACAACAGACAACACTTGGGAGTCGATAAACACTCTTCTTCAGGGAAATGATATTACCGTCGGTATTAACCACATACTTGTCGCATACAAAGAACAAAACGGTAGTTTAGGCGAGGTGGTAACAATCGCAACAGCAGCAACATAATGGCTACCAGAACAGCAGTGATCGCGTCGGAGCAGGATCTTGAGTCAACATGGACTGACGCTAATTGTCCAAACATGGAGTGGGGGTTTATTGAGCAGACATACGAAGAATGCCTGCAGGTTGATGGTACTTATGTGGGTTCATATGAAACGCTAGAGGTCCCAGCAGGAGAGACTTTTAGCATGACCTATCTGTGTCAGGACACTGGGGGAACCAAGACGTACACCTTGACTGAGGGCGAGTATGGCATAAAGCCGTAGGAATTATATTTGCATAATGGCAAGCTCTCCTACATCTACTAGAGTAAAAAACCTACTCAAGAAGCACGGTTTATCGGGTGTAAACAAAGCTAAGCGCACACCTAAACACCCGAAGAAGTCGCACATCGTGTTGGCTAAAGAAGGCAATAAGGTAAAGCTGATTCGCTTTGGGGAGCAGGGAGCCAAGACAAATCAGAACGCCAAGCAGCGTGCATCCTTCAAAGCCCGTCATGCGCGGAACATCAAGAAGGGTAAGATGAGTGCAGCATACTGGGCCGATAAAGTCAAGTGGTAATGGACCTTACACAATTCGAACTTCTTACAGTAGCGGGGGGACTGGTAGGAATGTGGCTCAAGTTTCAGTCAGATTTTACCACCCTCAAGTCGCGCGTTAAGGTCCTGGAGATGGACAACGGTGAGTTCAAAAGCAAGATTGATACGCTTCTGACAGAAATCCAGGAGATCAAAATGCTGCTTGCAAAGAATCAGATGCAGTGAATGCCGTCAAGAAGAACAAGAACGGAAAGCTAAAGGTCTCACAGAAGACTGTGGCTGTAGATCCACCTGCTGGACATCACTGGATGCAGGAGAATGGAAGGTACTTCCTAATGAAGGGGGATTACAAGCCACACCCAGGTGCGGAAGCCAAGGCCAAGTTTAAACTAGTCAGTCATGGCTAAGGTGAAGAAGTTCAACCCTAAGTACACGAAAGGAAGTAAAAACGTAGGGGAGCGTAAGCGGCTGATGAGTGAGATCTCGGCGATTTACGAGAAGCATCGTGGCACAAAGGATAAGCGAAAGAAGAAGGGGTTCCCCCCTGCTGTAGCAAAGCGTCTGAAAGAGTTGATGAAGAGACGGGATAAGCTATGAAGGTTTACAAGAAAGGAGGTAAGACGAAGAAGGGGGGTATGGCTGGGCTGTCTGCTGCCCAGAAAGAAGTTTATCGCAGAGGCTTGGCTGCATATATGAGCAGCGGAAACAGACCCAAGACATCACAACATGCTTGGGCTATGGCTAGAGTTAAGTCTGCCTTTGGTAAAAAAGAAGCAGCTAAGATTGCTGCTGGCGCTAAGAGCAAAGCAAAGAAAAAGCGCAAATAGATTTAGTATTATATTTGTAGGCAAATACTAACAGAAAAATGCCTACGACAACTGCAACAGTAACTCTCTCCAGCTCCGACCTGACTGGTGATGCGTTGGCTCTGTCTACGACGAGCACGCTGACCAAGGCTGGAACAACCACTGGTCTGGATCAGACTACTGGTGTCGGTCGTAAGACAACTTTGGCTACGTCTGATGTCACCTTGTTTGCAGCAGCAGACTACACGGACGATAAAAATCATAAGGTGTACATCAAGAACACCAGCACCGTGGCCACGGAGTATGTTCAGGTGAAAATTGGAGGGACGGAGATCGGTCGCTTGTATGCAGGTGACTGGCTATTCATCCCCTGGAATGCGGATACTACTACGACTGATGCAGACATCGTGTATACCCCCAGTGTTGCGACATCTCTGACGGTTGAGTACGCACTGATCTTCGAAGCCTAATGGCGAACATTCGAGCTAATCTAACACTGCAGAGCCCTGGGGTGATGAGCTCACCTCTGTCTTTGAATGCGTCAGCGAATGTGTTGGCGGATTCAGGGAGTTTGATCCGCAGTAAAGTACTCGGCACCTCAGCGGGGGCTGATGCTACGGTTATCAATAAACCTAGTGATAAGCTCGAAGTAGCATACGTTTTCATTCAGAACCTGGCGGTAGAGAAAGAGGACTACATCTATGTCTATGCGGATACAGCAGCGGATGACCCTGTAATCATGAAGCTGGCTGGCGGTGAGTTTGCATTCTTTCCTGCAAAAAACGACACCAGCCTAAAAGCCTACGGGACTAAGGTGGATCAATTGATTGATTATGGAGTATTCGGATTGGATAGCTCCGCAGTAAGACTCAGCTAATGGCACATCCTAGTTCAGCCTTTCCTAACAACATGGTGATCCTGTCAGGCAGCAATGCTTATACGGATCATACTACTTACGCCCTTCACAATCCTACCGACGCCGCCATCGATGCGGCAGTCATTGGTCGCATGAAGACGTTCCAAAGTACTGTCTACAAAGACGTGGCTACTAGTCAGACCATTGCGGTTCAGCCTGGCGGCACTCTGTACGGCAGCTTTACCTCAGTGGTGGGGGCTGGCCTGCTGGCATACTATTGATATATAATTAAATAAAATGGAAGAAGCACAAGTACAAGAGCCTGTCGTCGAGCAGGCCCCCGCACAAGAAGCGGTAACAGAGGCACCCGTACAGGAAGCTCCGACTCAGGAGCCTACGATTCAGGAAGCCCCTGTGGAGGTGGCTCCTGCTCAAGAGCAGAAGGCCCCCTTTGAAATTTTTGATAGCCCTGAAGCTTTGGCTGCTAGTATGCAAAGAGATTTTGCAGAGCAGGAGGAGACGACGGCTGTTGAGCCAGAGGCTTTTACTGAGCCTCAAACCACAGAACCATTTGATGATCGCAGGTTTCAGCCTGAGCCACAAGTGGGTCGGTATTCGCAACAGGATGTTGATGGTGCTGTAATCTCATACCTCAGCGAGAAGCTGGGGAGACCGATTCAGTCATTCGAGGAACTGTCGCAACCGCAGCTTGATGAGGGGCTGCAAGTGATCTCCAAGTTTATGCAGGACACAGGTAGGTCTGCGCAAGATTGGTTCAGGTATCAGTCGCTTAACCCGTCCGAGATGGACGATATCACGGCGGTACGTGTCCATATGGCGTCAGAGCATCCGAACCTGAACGGGGAGGAACTGGGACTACTCATCAAGAGCAAGTATGCTCCTGGCGCCGATGCTACGGATGACCAGAAGCGTATGGCTCAGCTTCAATTGAAGATGGATGCAACGTCTGCTCGTGAGAGTATCGACCGTATGCGTTCCAATTACGTCGCCCCTAAACCCACAGAGGCCCCTCAGCAGGCAGAAGCCGAACCGCTGATTGACCAGAACTGGGTTCGTGAGATGGCGTATAACCTGGACGCTATGGAAGGTATCGAGTTTGATCTCGGTAACGACAAGACGTTCACCTTCGGAATGGACCAGGAGTACAAGAAGCAACTGGCGTACAAGAACGCCAACCTCGAAAACTTCTTTGATCCATACGTCCGTGAAGATGGGAGCTGGGATTTCGACATGCTGTCCTCTCACCGCACAGTGATTGACAACATCGATAAGATCGTGCAGTCTGCCTATCGGCAGGGCATGAGCGATGGTCAGCGCGGAGTGGTGCAGAATGCAGCTAACGTTCAAGCCAAGGCGCCTGATGACGTCTCTGGCACTCAAAACACAAACCCCCTGGGCGAACAGGTCAGGGATATTCTTCGTGGAAATCGTTCCACAATGACATTCAACATCTAACAATAAGAAAAGATGGCAACAACTACAGGCGCTATTACAAATGGCGTTTCAACCCAAAACCAGGCTGCGCTCGACTTTCGTGCTAATCCTGAAACATACACGACTCTCGACACCCTGATCAAGACGACGAAGGACTTCGTCATGCCTGAGCTTGTCGAGACTTACGGCAACCAAGGCATCACAGGATTCCTGGAGCTGACGGGCGCCGTACAAAGCGGCGGAACCTCAGACCAGGTCGACTGGTACGAGGTGGGTCGTCGTCACAGGGTCTTGAACTACACGCTTGCTAACACTTCTGATACGGGTGCTGGCGTGAGTGTGACCTGCACGGACACCGATATCGTGAACAACGTCCAGCTTAACGACGTGCTGATGGAAGTCGATACGGGCTCCCGCTTCATCGTTCAGTCTGGCGGTTTCGGTACGGGCACTGCTGTGTCTCCCGTTATCCTCGTTCCGCTTGACGGTGGCACGTTCGCGGCAGCCGACATTGATGTCAGTAGTAACGGTAGCTTCATCAAGCTGGGCAATATGTACGCCCAAGGTTCTGAGCAGCCTGGTGCCTACAACGAAACTGACGTTCACAAGCGGAGCAACCCGTTCATGATCGTCAAGGGTCGTCACGAGGTGAGTGGCTCACAGGCTACCAACATCGGCTGGGTCAACCTCGGCGGTGGTGAGTACCGTTGGTTTATGTACGCAGAGCAGGAGGCTCGGAAGCGTTTCGAGGACCAGCGTGAGATGATGCTCCTCTTCGGTGAGCAATACATCACTAGTGCGGGTGGCACGGATCTCACGGACGACCTGGCTGGATCTGACGGATACTTCTCGCAAGTGGAGACTTTGGGTATCAATGTTTCTGGCGCCAACGCTAACCCGATCGACAGCTTTGCTGAGATCGATGACATCATCCTTGAGCTCGATAAGGTCGGCGCTCCTGCAGAGTACGCCATGTACTTGAATCGGAAGCAAGACTTGGCCATCGATGATATGTTGGCTTCTGGTATCGCTACGAGCGTCACGGCAGGTCTGCCTGGTCAGTTCGGTGCGTTCCAGAACAACGCTGACATGGCTGTACAGCTTGGCTTCAAGAGCTTCACGCGTGGTGGATACACCTTCCACAAGCACGATTGGAAGCTGCTGAACGACCCCACCCTCCTCGGCGCCAGCACGGTGTACCAGGGGGCTATGGTCCCGCTGGCCAACGTGGCTGACCCGCGTACTGGTAATAAGGCTCCGTCCTTGGCCATGTACTACAAGGAGGCCAACGGCTACAGCCGTCAGATGGAGCACTGGGTGACTGGTGGTGGCGTGTTGGGGTACAACAACAACGGTGATGCAGGTCGCGACCAGGCGGTCTTCCACTACCGTTCGGAGTGTAACCTCGTGGTTCGTGCTGCTAACCAGCACGTTGCAATCAAGGGATAATCATTTGGAGTGAGGGGAGGGGTTTCGGCTCCTCCCCAAGCTTCATAATCACAAACGATTATGGCTAAATTTTCACACACATTCCCTGGGCCAGTGGTTGTCTCCAACAAGATCATCATCTCTGATGCTTGTGCGCAAAGCACCAACACTAATTTTGAGATTGATCAGCCTGCCAATAGTATTATCGATAAGGTCTTCGTGCGTGTCCTAGGGGGTATCACGGTAGCATCAGCAGTCGATGTGGGCTTCAATCTGGGCACTGCCACTGACCATGCGGGGGGACAAATTGTCGGTGCTGTCGCGAACGGTATTCTTGACGGTAGTGATGCATTGACTGTTTCTGCAGGTAACGTCTTTTCCTTCACCGTCGCTGGTGGTGGTGCAGCTACGCCTGGCGTAACAAACGGTACTGGCGCGTTGTTGAGTGACGCCCGCACCTTGTATGGTCGTATCACCACTGGAGCTGCTGCTGTTACTGGTGACAATCAACTGGAGATTTCTGTTGTTTATACAATCTTTGACTGATGGCTTCAATAATGCAACTCACTGAGGTAGTCTGTGCAAACCTGCAGACTGCAAAACGATACGACGACTTCTTTGATATCGTCGTTGTTGATGCCGACTTCACGGCTGTGGCTGGCAAGGAGTACGGGCTGAACAAGGCAGCAGGCATTGCTGTCACGCTCCCCGCCTCTACGCCTGGCGCCCGCATCAGCTTCTTCAACGTTGCTGATGTCACGTCTAACAACCACGTCATCACTGCTGCTACTGGCGATTTTCTCAAGGGCTACGCCTTTACTCGCGATGAAGCTGATGGCGCCGCTAACGACTTCACGTACTTTGCACCTGACGGGGATGATTTGGTCATCACCCTCAACGGTAGCACGACAGGTGGTCTGATTGGCGATCGCATCGAGCTTATCGGCACGCCGACTGGCTGGAACGTGCGCTGCATCCTGAGCGGTGCAGGTACGCTGGCAACTCCGTTCAGCTGATAGCACATCTGATACACGAAAAGGGCCCCCTAGTGGGGCCTTTTTTATTTGTATTTTTGAGAGATGGCAAAGTTTTTCCTGTTCCGTAGAGAAAACCCGACTGTCTTTAGCGAGGAGGTATCTAATACTGGTGACAACCTATCAGTTATTGCTATCCCTGCCAGCCATGTCTCGCACATGAAGGGGACCGCAGGCAAGGTGACCTTTGTATTCAATGATGCAGGGGTGTATGAGCAGCATAGCACAAGCACAAAAGAGGCTCTGCGTAAAACCAGCATCGATGTGGCTTGTCCAGAGGGGGAGGAGTTTAGCCTTATTCGTGACGTACTGGATTTCATTGCCAATGACAAGTCCATTAAGAATACAATGGTGTTCGACGCTGTCACGGGCAACTCAACCTTTAGGCAAGCACAGCTGAGTACAGCAAACAGTATCGCAGCGAAGGTGTACAAGCAGCCGACAGTTATGGCTACGCAGACCATCAGTAATGATCCCGCCGACACGGACATCACAAGTACTGCAACGACTACGATTGCGGGCGTGGCGTTCCCATCCGCAAGCACTAAGCCGATTATTGATTATAACGACACTGGTTTTACAGGCACTATTGGAAGCAATGTTGGTGGTAGCCATACTTGGACCAACCTCGGTACTGGGGGGACCACCTATGACATCAATGCGGACACAGGTAATCCGCTGCATAGCAGGGCGAGAAACAACAACCTCGCTACGGATGCTGTGACAATCACTGCGTCTGACGCACTGCATCTTAATAATAAGCTGACGGTAGCTGGTGAATACACGATGTACATGGTGTATGGATTGATTGCTCGGTTACAGATGTACCCTATCTATGGCAGCAGTTCCAGCGCTGCTGAAGGTTTCGGTAGAGGTGATACAAAGGACGTTATGTCCTTTTCTTTCGACACGGGATCTGCTGCACCAGCAAACGTATTGACAAGCACAACAGACTTTGGAACCAAGGCTTCACGATTACAAGACCCTAAGCTTGATGATGTCGCGGCGCTAGGTGCTAACAAGGCAGGAGCGCAGATTTGCTACGTATGGGTTATCAGAAGGGATAAAGACTTTAACATCTATATCCATGACTATCAAGGAGATGTGATTGGATACATCCCTAGAAAAGTAGAGGGCACACAGAAAACCGACGGGGACTTGAGTGTTGATCGCCTCGGTGGGGACGGTACTGGAACGGAGTGGAAGGGGGAGCTTGCTAGGTTTGGAGTCATCCCGTCTGATATCGGTAGCTCAGAAGCGGCTCGTATTGCCCAGGATTTGTTCGCTAGATACAACTACTATTCTTTTTAGTATATTTGTCTGAACAAATTCAATTAAAATGAGTGAAACAACTACCCGCAGGGCGCCAGGTCGTCCGCGTAAGACTGAAACTAAACCAGTCGAAGTCGCTGAGACTCCAAAGCAAACACAAAAGAAGACAGTCCTCAAGCGTAAAGAGGCCGTTAATTCCAACGCGGAGTTTGAGATTATCCGCAACGGCGGCATTGTCACTATGCTCCCGCAGAAAGGTGTAACTGTTTACGATCCTGAAAAAGATACTGTCCGTGAGGTGCGGTACTGCCCTAATGAACCTAGCATTTGGACTGATGAGCAGGGGGAGAAGGCCAGGCGTGAAGCAGTCATCTTTCGGGATGGGCGCATCTTTGTGCCAAAGAATAAGCCTAACCTGCGTAAGTTCCTGGAGGTTCATCCAGGTAACGAAGCAAATGGAGGGGGGCTGTTCCGAGCTGTAGATAAGAAGAAGGAGGCTGAGGATCAACTTCAGAAGGAGTTCTTGTTGAACGATGCTATTCAGCTGGTGCGTGAGAAGCCCATCGAGGATCTCCTCGCTGTTGCCATCTATCATGGGGTGAACATCAACGTGTCTACCAGCGACATCCGATATAACCTGTTGCAGGTGGCGAAGAAGAACCCGTCAGATTTCATCCAGTCGTTTGACAATCCGCAGGTACAGGCTCGTTCTATTGTGCAGCAAGCAGCGGATTATCAATTCATCAATGCCAAACCAGATTCAGTGCGGTGGTTTGATAGCAACAAGGTGATAGTATCTGTACCTGCTGGCATGGACCCTATTGATGTACTCACCCGCTTCTGCCTGACTGAGAAGGGTGCGTCGGTGTTGAGCAACCTAGAAGACAAGCTGGCGAAGCTTGCCTAAGTCTTTGACACACAGCTGAGAAGGCCGCCAAGCGCGGCCTTTTCTTTTTTATATTTGTATACTATGGTCAGTATCGTTAGGGTATACAATATTGTTCGCGATCTGGCGAATAAGGATCAGAAGGGATTCATCGCCCCGAACGTATTTACTTCGTTCGCCCGTGTGGCTCAGCAGAACATTTATAACGAGATGTTCAATGAGATGAAGCTGGCTACGGCACTGCGAAAATCTGGTCGTGACTCAGGTCGTGATAAGTCGGCATACAAGATGGTTGAGGAGGACCTCTCCACATACATCAACAATATGCTGATCACCACAGACATCGATGCGTATGCTGATGAGGCGCCCGATCCTAACGACCCAGACCAGACCATTACGGTCAATGTGAATCCTGATGGTGCGTTTACATTCCGTCGCCCCTCAGACTTTGGCCACCTCATCTCTATGCAGCTGGAGGGGACAAACACCAGCGTCGAACTTATCTACGATTCAGAGAAACTGAACCGTGTGTTGAACAGCAACCTGTCTACCCCTACGCTAGAGTTTCCTGTAGCCTTGGAGATGAATGAGGTCTTTCAGGTCTTCCCCACGGATGTTACAGGTGTGGTGATGCGGTACTACAGGCAACCACAGTCTAGGGCTGAGGCTGCGGTTCAGCTGAATACCTTAGATGCAGCAGGCGTAGCGTTCGCTGTTAACTATGGTTTGGGTGAATACATCCCAAACAGCCAACCCACTTTCGTGGCCAACACAGTTGACGACGGCACGGGGTTCATCATCCCAAACCTTAACAGCAGCAGGGGGTTTGATTTACCTGCGCACTATATCCATGAGGTGGTGATGGAGATCTGTCAGCTTATTGGCGTGCGCTTGCGCGACAATGTCTTGATGCAATATGGAATGATGGAAACCCAAGCTGAGTAATGCCACTAACAAACGTAGCAGAAGATGCAATGAATCACGTCAGTCTCCGCCAGGTGATTGACGATTTCATTATTACTATGGACACTGATGACTACATCAGTAACGTCAACGACGCCGCGATCCGCAACGTAGCGCTGCGTGGTATCCGCGAGTTTGGATTTGACGTCACCAGTCGAGTGCGTTCTCTCAAGCGGTCCATCGACACGGCGACGAATACCGTGGCTCTTCCTGACGATTTTGTAGACTTGATTAAGTTGGGGATAGTATCAGATGGTATCGTGTATGTGCTTGGTGAAAACAAGAACATCAACATGAGCCAGATCATCGAGGCTGCTGACGCGAACGGGGATATCGCAACTACCGATAGCCAAGATGGCCCTTTAGACATTCCTGCAAATTTTATTCAGAACCGTGATGACGATGGGACTGATACTGCGGGGGGTGGTAACGGGGAGAATGACTACGACTTCTACGTGTTCCAGAACTACCTGTACCAGGGTGGACTTGGTAGGTTATATGGTGCTGGGGGTGGTCACTTGCGGGGTTACTATCGCATGAACCTAGAGCAGAACAGGATTGAGCTAGATACAAGCTCTGATATTTCTGAGGTTGTGCTTGAGTATATCGCCGATGAAGCTCGATCTACTTACCCTGTGATCCATGTGTATGCAGAGGAGGCCCTGCGTTGCTATATGTACTACAAGCTGTGTGAGCGCAAGTCAACGATACCCGCAGGGGAAAAAGCCAGGGCTCGACAGGAGTATTACAATGAGCGTCGCAAGGCTAAGGCCCGCATGAACAACTTCACAAAAGAAGAAGCATTGAAAACCGTGCGTCAAAACTTCCGACAGTCACCGAAGCACTGATGATCGATAAGATTTTTCCTCGCATTTTAAATTCCAGCAAAGACAATCGGATTCGCTCGAAGACCGAGATGAACGACGCTTTGAATATCGTCGCGACAGAGGATTTTGATGCGTTAGGCGGTGCGAACGAGGGGGGTGACGCTGGGGTTATTAAGCCTCAAAAGGGCAATGAAGCCAGGCCTATCAAAACGTATGACCTTGATGCTGTATTCCCCCCTACGCCTGCAGTCAATAGGCGGGTCCTAGGCAGGGTGGTTGACTCTCGTGCGGGGGTTGTGTACATGTTCATCTATTCGGAGACGCCGAGTGAGATGGGGGTGTATGCATATGATGCTTACGGATTTTTGCCAGGTGGTGATCAGGCATGGCGACCAATCTACACGACTAGTGAGTTCCAGTTTAGCTCTACAGGTAGGGTTGTAGGGGATGTCGTGCACATCACTGGTCCTAACGATACGTTCCGTCCCATCCTGTATTTCACAGACAACGAGAATGAGCCACGCAGGATTGATGTCTTGCGCTGTGTGGAGAATGGATATGACCCTACTGGCTTTGAGTACACAGAAAACAGTGTTGATGACGTCGATGTCATTACTGCTTGCACCAAAGCGCCCATTCACCCGATTCAGTTTGAGTTTCTGCCCGACCCCGAACGCGCCCAAAGCAACTTCCGTCGGATCCCTGGTATGCAGTTTGCGTATCAATGCATCTACTACACAGGCGAGGAGTCTGCGATTTCGACATACTCGGATATCGCGGTGCCCGAAGAATACTTGCGGCAAGGCTTTACTGCTACACAGCTAGAACTACCGAAGTTTTTACAGCTGGTGGTTCCTTCACAAGTTGATGGGATGCCCAACTTCTCTGAGGAGGTTCAACGCATTCGCTTGCTGGTTCGTCAAGGTAATATAGGGGCGTGGTATGAAATCGATGAGGTTGATTGGACGAGCGTCGGTGGCGCTCCAGTTGTCTACAACTTCTACAACGACGAGGTACTGACGGGGTTGACCAATGAAGAGCAGAATAGAGACTTCGATGCGCACCCACAGGTAGCTGAGGCTCTAGCTGTGGTTGAAAACAGATTGTTCTATGGCAACTACGTAGAGGGATTTGATGAGGTTCCTCTAGAGGCGAATGTCAACGTGTTGTATCAAGACAGGCCTAATGAGTTTATTAATATCAACATCCCCGTCAGTCCTGTAATTGTCCCTATGGACAGCGAGCTAACTCTTGCGGGTGACCCCACGGCGTTTCGTGAGAAGTCTACAGGGTTTGTCATGGACCTTTCTCAACTACCTGATACGCTACCAGACGGGGCTGTTCTTACGTGCTTGATCCGCGTGGCTTTTGGTGGGGCAGTAGAGGCATATCAGGGAGCGAAGAACTTTCACGCCAATCAGCTGCTTGGTGACGGATTAAATGCCACCAACGCTCAAACACTCGACTTTACGCAAAACAACGCCCTCCAAAATGGGCAGCTCCCAGGTGAGAATTATGCCTCATCCAATACTACTGGAACTTTTAGTCTGAACGGCACGCTTCCTGTAGGCTTTATTGGTGAGGGTGTAGGTAGAGACACGCTTCGGTGGCAAACCATAGCTCAGGCGCAAAGCGTATTTGGTACACCATACGAAAATGGCGCTCGTGTTGGCGGACATGGTCTGTCGCCATTACGATTCCGTGGACCGCAAGGCGCATCGGAGCAATTGGTCTTTAGTTTTACTGCGACGGCACAGGGGGCAATCACGAATCCTCAGACGTCAGTACGCGATGTGCTTCGGTATGGGCTACAGGGCAGCGACTTCTTAATTCAAGGGTGGGAGGTTACGAACTCGCAGATAACCCCTTCGTATGGATTTGACCTAGGTTTAAAAGATCCAACCGAGAGCCCTGAGTATCAAGCTTATTTGAATGATCCTGCAACTGCACCTGACGGCATAGAAGGGGTAGGGCAGATGTTTTTGGGCACTGGCCCTGAAGCTCCAGGCTCTGGGCAGGAAGCAACTTACAGCGTAATCAATACCGACACTCCAGAATACGCTATCCTCCCAACCAAGAATTCGGCACATAGAGATGTGGCTAAGCTCATCTTCCCCGTGGGCTCCGCTACGGCCAATGATACTTACGGTACGGTGGCCAGTGTCTGGAATTCTAACGCAGCCCAAGGATTTTGCATTGTCAATTCAGCAACCTTGAGTTTTCGGTTGAGGGCCATGCCAACTATAACTAACGATCCGCTGGGATCTCTGGTCTTCTACCTTGAGTTGGACCAGGTGGGCGACTGCGACGTGCGTACCTGCCTACCTATCCTTAATCCAGGGGGTATCTTAGATGGGGGTGTTGGTCCTTTTGATCAACCCTTGCGCTTTGAGGGGTGGCGGGTATTCTCTGCATCTTACCTCAACCAATACAATGTTCTGGATATGCCTTCCGCAGATCCCAGAGACATGAGTGCATTCCTGGCTAATATTGCGCAGGGCGATGATAATGATTTGCTGCCCCTAGATAGGCGTGCCCGTTATCTAGGCTTCTTGTACAGCCAAACCGTTGGGGTCGGTAACCCTATTCCTGGGGGTGATCTTTTTGTAAATAACAGAGAGAGGAGGGAGCAAATTTTGATTAGTAATAACCTGGAAGTCAATGAGGTAAACCTATTTGGCATTGGCTTTGAGGCAGTGGGGACATCATTGCAGGATGGTGAGTCACACCCCGCTGTATATCGGGGGGAATACCTTGACACTGAGAACTTGGAGAATGGTTTTGACGGTTTAGACCACGTCTTTACTCCCAACGATCCAGACATCGGGTGCTATGGCACTATGGCGGTGATGTACGGTTGTGCGGCGTGGGCTACTAACTTTCCGCAACACTTACAAGGTGCACAGATTGGTGACTTGCTGCCCACTCCACTCATCTTTCAGTCCGCTTTTGAGCGGATCGGGGGGTCGCTTATTAATTCTGGTGGTGTAGGGGCTGCGACTGACGGCGCTGGCGGCGGCGCTCAATTTTATGAGTTCGAGACTAGCGTACCTGAGGGAACGGCGGGGCCTAGGGCAGAGATTCAAACGGACATATTCTTAGGCGAGTCAGACCTGAGCGGGGCCTTTAGGAGTTTTAAGACCAACGCCACTCATGCTTTGGGTATCATCCACTACGATCAGCGTGGACGCCCAGGCAATGTCCAGCCTATTGATCCTGTCTTTGTTCCAGGGTATTCACCTGCAGAAAGAAATGGCATTGGCTTTCAAGGCAGGGTGGCTTTGCAAGTAGAACTACTGAGCGACCCACCAGATTGGGCATTCTACTATCAGCTTGTGTACGCAGGCAATAGCACAGTACAAAATTTTATTCAGTACAGTGTGGGGGGTGCTTACCATGCTATTGATGGCGCAGAAGAGCAGCTCAATAACCTTTACGTTTCTCTGAATCACCTTCAATTCCACCCGACAGTTTCGTATGCTAATGCCTTTGGGGCGGTGCACCCTGACGGCACAAGCGACCTGTATGTGTACTCCCCTGGTGATTACCTACGCGTCATCAGCTACTACACTGATGCTACGAACCAGGTCTATCCAACCAATCTAATCTTTGAGATTGCAGGGCAGGTGACATTGACTGCCGACGCAGATACAAACCCTCTTATGGAGGCGGATAATGTCCAGGCTACGCATTTGACTGGACAGTTCCTAATAATCAAGGATAATCAAGATGCACAGGGATTTAGATTCAGTGATGTTATTGTTGGGAACAATGCGGCTAACACTACTTCCACTAATTACTGGAGGGGGCGCTGCATTGTGGAGATCATTACCCCCCGACGCATAGCAGAAGGGGAGGAGATATTGTATCGTGAGACCTCGCAGGTGTACAATGTAGGTCGAGGTAATACGGGTGTGTACTACCAGACGCCAACACTGTTGTTTGACAATGGCGACGTATGGTGGAGAGCTGTACCTGTAAACGTTCAGGATTATCAAAACAGTCAATTCCTAAACCTCATTCAACCAGAGGTTGATGACCTAGGCAATGAGAACACCTTCCCCACACAGGCGCGGTTCCGCAGCGTGTACTTAGAAAGCACAACTTTCAATGACACCTTCCCTGGCTGTGATGTAAATGGGTTGGGTAAAGTCAAGAGATACAAGCCAAACGCTACGCAAGTACGCAGGTTCTCTAGCGTGATCTATAGCGACGAGAATAACTACAGTGTGCGGCGTCTTAGGTACACCGTGTTCAACCCATACCTAGCTCCGTTCAAAGACCTGCCCAATGAGTTTGGAAATATCAACGCTCTGCTCAACTACAACGACTCGCTCTTTGTTGTGCAAGAGGATAAGGCGAGTATGCTCCCTATAAACAGACAGATCATTAGTGATGTGCTAGGGGCAGAGAGCTTGATTGCAACCAGTAAAGTCGTGGGCAATCAGCAATTAATTTCTGGGCACGCAGGGGCAGACAACAATAGGGAGAGTGTTATCAAGGTCGATGACAGCGTGTACTTTGCTCACAAAACCAACAAGCAAGTGTATCGCTTCAGCCCCAAGGGCGGGCTCCAGGTTATCTCTGACGCAGGCATGAACGCCTTCTTCGTAGATGTGTTCGAGGACTACGGCTACGGGGACCTGGTTCGTGTGGTCAGTGGATATGATCCGCTAAATGACGAGTATATCATTACTGTGTTGACCACTGAGGCGTTGGCAGAACCAGGCATTAATGAATACACGCAGCCCAATTTGGGTCTTTTGACCGATGTAGGTCTCGGAGACGGGGGTTCTGGCTTTGGTGAGGAAGGTGAAGGCGTAATTGATTGGGATACTTCATATGGCGGTCCCGCAACAGATTACACGGATGAGATCATAAGTACAGGTGGCACAGCGCCCGATGGGGTTTCTCCTACCGAAAACGATGGGTGGCCAGCGCCGAATGGAGATGGTATTGGCAACTCTGGCAAGGGTCAAATTGATGTTGTTGTATTCAATCAAGGTATAATTGATGATACCTCTAATGGTGGTACGGCTGGATATGCTGATCCATATGAACCAAGCAGTTACACAACCCGTATCCAACTTGGAGGCGGATTCAATCCGTTTACAGTAGATGTCAGGGAAATATGGCCTGTTGCTTTACGCGAAACCCTAGGACCATGGACATGGAATGGTCCAGGAGATTCGCAGCTAAGTTTTGATGGTGATACCACAATAACGGGCATTCCGCAAAATATTAATGGCAATCCGAATCCTAATAACCCGATCTCATCTTGGGTGACTTTTGATCTCAATAATATCGATGCGTCCAATTACAGAGCGAGGTTAGGCGAGGGGGAGGTGCTGTTTGGCAATCTTTCATTGCGTGGTGCAGTCGAAGTCCGCAAACATTATCTCGTTCAGAAAAAGAACGAGCTCATTGCCAGTATTAAAAATGGTCCAGAAACAGAAATACTACAGCTGATCAACCAACTACCAGGCGATCTTGATAATGTCATTGCGCAACTGACTACGCTGGGTATAAACAATGACCCAAATATTGCAGCTTTGCTGAACCAAACACTGGTAGCAATTACTGACCTGGAACAATTCGCTTTGACTGTATTGGGCAGTACTACCATTCAGACCCTGAGCGATCCAGATGGTCAGACTACCCTGGTCGGTGGTTTTGGTAGCTTTACTGAAACATCGTATCCATTAGGACCTATCGAGTACAATGTATTAAATCAGTTTAATTCCCTTCTGGCTACGGTAGGGGATACATTCATTCCGCTTTTGGGATTGGAGGGCGTAAACTTATCGTCTATTTTGACAGATTTAGCATCGGCCAATGCCACCTTGCGCAATCAAGTGGATGTGCTAACGGATCAAGTACAGGCATTGAGTGACGCCACCTTGAATTTCGATGGGGGTGAACCACTTATTTCAGGTGTGACATCTACACAGTTGGAGTCGTCAAGCATCAATACAATTGCTCAGGATGGACTCCTGACATACAGCGACGTAACACGAGATTTTGATCCTCTGATTCAGTTTATTATTACCAACAATGCCACGACTGCTGATGCCCTAACCCCAGACCTAGGCGCCCAATTTGTTGCGCAAGTTTTGGCCGATATCGGAGAGACGCTGCTGAGTCAAATGCCAAACGTCGGTGTTGATCCTACAACTATATCCGCCTCTGAATTTTCTGCTAGTCAAAAATTGGCACAGCAATTCATCAGTCTACGAGATGATCCAGATGGCATCCGAGCTTTAACGAATCTTGACGGTTTTACTAATCCACTGAATATTACTGGTGAGGCATTGCTTACGTCCCAAGATTTAGGCAATGCGCTAATTTCTTCTGGCGCTACAGACGCTGATGGTGCTTTCCTCAACCCATTTGCAATATATCAACCACTCGTTAAAGTTGCTGGTCTACGAGGAATCCAGATAGCCACGATGATGACAGAGCCTGATGCGCTACAAGTCTACATTAATATGGCTGAGGCAGCTAATCTTAATATTGTAGCGATTGACTCGAATCCTTCAGCGGGCTTCCATCTGCAAAGATACCCGTGGGTTCGTGCACAACTAAAGAATTTAGAGGCGGGGCGATATGACGTAAACCTAGCTACAGGGTCATATACGTGGATAGATCAATCATTATTCCCCGTTGAATTCCCGTGGGAATCTGCGTCATACCAGGCTGGATATTGGGGGACACCTGGAGTATTCGAAGGTGGCTCACAAACGAAAGACAGGCTGGACTTAGGAGATAATTTCTGGAACCTACTTATCGGCGCCTATCCCCCTGGGTTTGTTTGGCAGGTTATAGGTGATACTGGCGCTGCTATGCAGGAGATTATGATTCTTATGGAGCCTTACGCAGACATGCAGGAAGGGACCAGTTGGTCTCCTGAGCTCACCCAAAAATTTATTGATGTTTATACCAGTCAAAATATACCTGATTCGACCTTGATTGCTAACCCCGCTGTATCCCTTAATCCATTTCTCCGATTTGGTGCTATTGCCGACAACGTTCAGTTGACAGAAGACCAAGTGAATACTGCTATAGTAAATGCTATTAACTATACAACTCCTAGTAATGCCTAATACAGTAGCGTTCAGTCATAAAGGTGGGTATTGGAAGACACGCTATAGCTTCTATAGCTATTGCTATGCATTCCTTGACCGCCTATTCTTTAGCTTCAACCAAACCTTTGGGACGGCGCCTATATGGGAGCACAATAGTGAGACGGCAGGTCGTACTAATTTCTACAATGCGCAGGGCGGGAGTGCTATTGCTGTGACCTTCAACGAAAATGCGAGTAGCAATAAGATTTACAAAGCTTTTTCTTTGGAGTCAACCAACAACGTGAACGGCGTGTCCGTGTTGACGGTTAATGATAGTACTGTAGCTGCCCAGGCGGTAAACCCTACTGCCACCGTCTTAGAGGAGAAGGGTGGAATTATGTATGGCAGTGTCGGGCTGGATCAGAGGCTGACGGGAGCTAACGTCAAACTTGTAGGGGTGGTGCAGGGTGTGACCAATGGGGCCATAAACACTGTTGAGATACAGTTTATTGATGGAGGAGATTCGTACAACCTAGATGCTGATGGATCTACCAGATACTTTTTTGCCAATGTGCAAGACAACCCCAATGGGACTACTGCGACAACTTATTTTCAATTCAACGTTACAAACGTTATCAACCCCGTAGCATACAATAATATCCCTACTGCTCTGGCTCTAGCTCCGCTTGCAACCACTGAGTCTATCGGTACCAACGTTATATATTTTTCTGGGGGCGCGATCACACTCCCTGGTGCAGGTAATACCTACTTGTATTCTGCTACGCCAGGAGAAGTAAACGGTGAGCAGGCGCGGGGGCAGACTGTGAATGCTGTCATCACTTTAGGGGCCGCAAACTACGAATTGTACGCCTTGAATTTAGAATACGAAGAGACTGACTATGATCATCGTGATGAACGATACAATCGTAGGTCTGGCGGGGCGTCAGGAGCAAGCAAGCAAACGAGGCGTAGACAATAATTATTTACTTTTGCAATTACAATGTGGCAACTAATACCATTTGCAGTAGGGCAGACACTGGGGTATCTTGAGAATCAAGAGATCGGCAAAGAAGGTCAGGCTCTGGCTGCTCAGGGAGAAGCAGACTACGACATCACGCTAGGCAACCTGTCTCGCATCGCTGACGAGGTTGGCGTAGGGCAGCAGAGCTATAAGCTTCGCGACACGTACTACCAGGTGGCAGAGGAGCTATCTAAGGCGGGGGTGGCTGATGCCGATGAGCTCGCATCTCAGATGATGGCGGGCATTGGTGATGCCCGTGAGGAGATGGCTGCTGTAGGTAAAGTCAGCGATCTAATGAAGGGCAAGCGCGATGCACGCCTAGAGGGTGCGATGCTGAAGCTGCAGGGGGAAGCTGGTTTAACTAAGCGCAGTGAGGGGTTGGAGGATGTCAAGCGTGGCATGGAGTTCAACATCGCTGACACCAGGGAGCGTGATCTGGCCCGTATCAATACGGGTATGGACGCATACTTTGGATCTAAAGCTGCCACTGCGGAACAGTTTGCTGCTGCAGGCAACACCTTGAGTTCATCACTCATTGCCGCTTCAGGTACGCCTGATCAACGGGCACTAGCTAGAACGCAGCGTCAGGGCGGCGGAGGTGCTGATGGTGCGACAGAAGAATATGCACCGACGTATGACCCAGCGGATTTTGAAAAATTTGGTACTGGTTCGTCTAGTCCTGGTAAAGTAAGTCTTTACTCAGGTCCGTATCAAACTGATATGGCAAACCCCTTGGAAGCCATGACCAACAAAGAGCTGGCGAATGCTTTTCAGGGGGCGGATCTAGAGGATGTCATTCGTGATCAAGGCTTTGGATGGAACACCTACGGGGTTGGATCTATGGGCAGTGTTGATGACTTCCAAAATTTCACTGGCATCTTGCCTTACGGGGGGTATCAATTCCGTCAGGGCGGCTACATCGCCGAGGGTGGCGGTGTAACTGAAGGGGAGTTTAGTCACGACACAAACAAGAAGGCCATCATCGACGAGGAGAATGGACAGAAAGAGGGGGAGCTAACAGGTGGTGAGGTCGTCTTTAATCCAGAGCAGACTGATAAAATCGAGGACTTCATTGAGTCTCGTGATGCGAATGGCTTGCTGGGCTATATGAGCATGCTGTTCTCCTTGCCGCAATTTCAACAGGCATGAGGTATACAGGCAAGATCGCCATACCTGACTTGACTAAGGGGATGGAGCTCATCCCCCAGGCATACATAGCACGCAACAAACAGTACGCGGCGAACAGGAAACAGCAGGCTGCTGCTTTAAAGGCAGCCAACGAGGCCCGCGCAAAAGCGTTGGGGGAGCTTGGAGGTATCGATCAGGACTATCACCCGTTCTTCAAACCATATATCACGCAGGAGTGGGACCGCTTTCGTACTGAGCGCGTACCTCAGATTCTATCCATGGATCCCAGTGTCGCACCGAGTATGATGAAGATAGAGTACGAGAACTTTATTAAATCGGCGGACAAGTACCTAGTTGACCAGGATATGATTGCTGCGTCGCATGACTACGCCAACTTTATTGACCCTCAATCCGAAGCGTACAACACTATGCAATCGAGCCTACCTGCAGACCGCAGGTTGAATGCAAGTATGCAGGAGTTCCAAGAGAAATGGAACTATCAAACGAAAGGCTTGATGCAAAACCCTCACGTTGTGCGCAACAATGATGGTAGTTTCTCTGTCATGGGGATGGATGTAGACCCAAAGACTGGTGAACCTATGGACGGCACTGAGATCGACGGGCGCATGGCGCGACACTTCAATGATAAAAGCTGGTTCACCCCCAGCACTATGCGTGTAGCCCCACGAGACATGGAGGATTTGGCGGAGAACTTGGTCTCTGCTCGCATGGCTCGGAACCTCCCCTTCAATTGGGACGACATCAGCCGCGATTACACTCGGCACTGGAGGGACCCTATGGATTTCAGTACAGTCAATCGTGAGTCAGAGCAATATGAGTGGCGACTCATGGCAGCAGAACAGATAATGGAACGGCTGCGCGACCCAAACTATAAGTACTTTGATTCCACAGCAGCAGCGATGCCTGATGAAGTACTGATTGAGATGTTTGACTTGGATAAAGAGACTATGGAGCAGCAGCCAACTCTGGCTCAGAACATCATGGGTTCACTACAAGAAGTATGGGACACAGACTACAAAGAGCTGATTGAGTACAAGTATAAGTCTCGTAGCGGCGGGTCAACCCCTGACGATCTTCGTCCTGGTGCGCGTATAGCGACTCTCAAGATTGCGAACATTGATACTCTGGCAGGGGATGTAGACTTGAACATTGCTAAGTTGGCATACCCCAGTATTATCACTAGCGATGTGACTGCTCAATCACTGAGGGACACTGACGACCATGACGCTACGGAGTTCCCCGTGAGGTACCAGGCCCTGCGCGGTATCCGTGGCTCAACGATGAATGACATCAACGCGAACATGCGTAACTCTGCGTACTACCAAGCGATGAAATTGCTGGAGAGTACAGACCTGCTGGAGAGGGATGTGAACACAGGTTTGTTTAGGGCAACGGGCGACCTCCCCGATGGTGTGGCCGAGTTGCTAACGAAAGCAAACAGCCAAACAGACACGCAAAACATTCAGGGTGTTTACTTCACCCCCAATCCAAACATCTATGCTGTTGAGGGTGAAGATGGGGCATTGGTTTGGGTCGATGCATCGAACCTCACGAAGGCCACCGTCGACCTGGATAGCCAGATCAACCTTGTGCTCGGCCAGGTTTTCGATTCGCAGCAAGCTCTGCAGGCGCTGCGTAATCAGGTGCTGCAAAACAATCCCTTTAGGGCAACAGGAACATCTAGGTAAGTATGGAAGAAGAAGAGTTGGGACAGCTGCTTTTAGACTACGCTGCTACTGCAAGCAACCCCAGTTATGGTGGGGATTGGAATGTTATTGACGCGAAGTTCCCTGAGTTTCAACCAGGTGGGAAGTATCAGCACCTCAAGGCTCAGGATCTGCACGACTATGTTGAAACCTACAACAACCCTGAGTACAAGCAGGATACCGCAGTCATCAACGCGAAGTTCCCTGAGTTCTTTGCTACCCCAGGTGACGTAAAAAAAAAAGATCAGGGCACACCGCTCTCACCTTCCACCTCAGCTTTGGATGGGACGGAAAGTTCTTTGGAGTCACCGCAGGTATCGGAGGAAGAACGCTTCGGGCTGGGATCTGTCGAGGATAGTGACACATACCCTGACCTGGTTCTGCGCGGTGGCGGGACGACTCCAATTAGGCGCAAGTTTGGTGAGCTAACGTACCAACTGAAGGACGGCAAGGTCAGCATCGCTGACATGACACCGAACCTTCGTGACATGCGGCAGCGGGAACCCTTGAATGTTCCTGACCAAGTCCTGCAGCGCCAGCTACAGAGGCAGGGATTCCTGGTGACACAGAAGTTGTTGGGGGCTACCCGTGATGGCGCACCACAAGAGTATGAGTCTGTGTTGAGTAATGCTATGCGTGATATCGCACGGTACGATACAGACATCTTCACAGGCATCGACGCTATTGCAGGGGAGGTAGCTAAGTACCCTGACGTAGCTAAAGAAATCTTTGGTATCGAAGTGGACACCCAGTTTGGCGGCTCGTACCAACCAGGCAGCGGCACGATGATCGAGTATAGTGAGCCAGAGATGATCGCTGAGCGCAAGCGGCTCATCAATGACAAGCTGGTTCGTGATGTGTACGGTGCGATGGCTAAAGAGTTGCGGATGTCCTTGCCGACTGAGCACCAACAGAACTCTGAGTCCCTGCGGCATATTGAGAATGACATCTTCGAGCGCACCATGATGCTGGTGGATATGGACGAGGATGGCACTGTTAATACTCAGCCCCTTATCGAATGGGGAGGATGGGGTACTGCTGTGTGGGGGAATCAGATGATCAAGTACCCAAAGTTTGAGGGCTACATGCCAGACCTGATTCGTGCAGGCTCGTTGGATTTAATCAACGGGGTGGCTAATATGTTTGGGGCACCTGATGAAGATGTTAGGAGCCGCAGGGAGCGTGCAGAGCAGTACCGCAGTGGGGCTATGCAATTTGTTGACGATTCTTCCGAGATGTCTTGGGAGAATTATTACAAACGAACCATGGGGACCATGGCTGAGGGGGCGCCATTCTTTATGGCTACGTTCCCACTGCAGATATATACTGGCGGGCGCCTGGCTGCCTTAAACATGTCTACCAATGGCATCATCGGTGTTATGGCTGCTGAGAGCACAGCCATGCTCACCATGCAGGAGTTTGCTAGGGTAAAAGACAACGACGAGTTTAAGGTTTACAAGAAGGACGGAAGAGAGTACAGCTACGGCGATATGATCATGGCCACAGGCGGAGACCCTGAGAAGATGGCTGAGTATACTGCCGAACAAGATGTCGCAGCGGAACTAGGGTACATAGCCAGTGCAGCGGGGATGAACTTCGCTGTCGATGGGATGTCCTCTCGCTTCTTTATGAATGCCCTGAGATCGCTACCGACCCACACCCTAGCGGGTCCGCAGATGCGGAAGTGGTGGAGTGCATACGCTACCAACATGGGGTATGCTGTGCCAGTGGGGGGTGTGACCAGCAGCATTCAAGCTATGGCTCAGTATGTATCCTACCAGGAGGCCACTGGCCGCGAGGTGGATTGGAAAGAGGTGGAGGAGATTGGATTGTCCGCCTTGCCGACGGGAGCTGCGTATGGTGGATTGATTACCACAGCGGGTGCTGGGTTTAATTACTTCAATGGGGCGCGTGCACTAGCTAGGGATAGGTTCGGTAGGGGTATGCAGAACATGACATACCTCAAGCAGTCTGAAGGGCTGTTGTCGCGCCTGCAGAATGCCAAGCCAGAGGAGGCACTCATGATCGGCAGGGAAATCCTGGAGCTAGAGAACCTGAACCTGCGCAGGCAGCTGGCTGACACAGAGTTCTATCGGAGTATGAGCGCTGAAGACAGGGAGAACATCCTCATCATTACAGACGAGATGAATCAGCAGCGCCGCCTGATGCTTATGCTTCGCGATGAAGAAAGCCCATCATACAAGGCTGCTAAAGAAAGGCTGGAGGAGCTGGCTCAGCAGCGCAACAATATCGAGTCTCTCTACGAGGCGGACCCTCGACCCATGCGGTATGATGACGATGGGAATCTGCTTGATCGCGATCCGTTTGCGGAAGGCCCAGAGATTACTGAGCAGCTTGGGGTGTACAGCGATCCATCTGCAGCACCAGGCTATGGGGCGCGGACTCCCCGTCCAATAGAGATGCTTGTTCCTCGTCGTCCGAAGGGGTTGATGTATACCCAAGAGGGGAAGACTGTGTATAGGGAACAGCTGGAGGGGGACAAGCCCTTCTATGAATCCCTGGTCGATCAGTACCGTGGCATAGAGAATTTCCAGCGTGGTGTCCAAGAGCGGGAGGGACTCGGCTTGCGTGTCCCTGAAGAGATGGATGTCGTTGCCATGATGACACTGCTTGAACCCAGGGCACAGCAAGCGGCGATGCAGGATCTGGCTGTCATCACGGACAAAGGGGGGCTGTTTGATATTGTTCGCAGTGGCAGTCGCAGTGCTATTGGCAAGGGTATCGATAAGATTACTGGCCGCAGAACAACACAAAAGCTCATCGATGAGAACGCAGAGGCTTTGTCGGGCGTTATGCCTGAAGGTAGTAGGCTTACTCCACTTAGTTTGTTTGAGCAGTATCGCTATGCGTTGCATGCTAACGAACGTAACCAGCACATCTACAATAAGAACAAAGCCGAGCACGATGAGCTGAGCGCAAAGGAAGGGCGGACGCAGTTGGAGACAGAGCGCATGCGCAAGCTTGCGCAGTATATGGCTGAGAAGAAGGGAAGTGGCATGAGTGACGAGCAGTCTCAAGCTTTTCTTGACGCCCTCCCAGACGAACTGCTCACTCGCCTAGACGAGGCTAACGGTCAACTCAATGGCTTGGTGGGCAAGACTCAGGATGCCTTGCTCAAGTATGGATTCATTAATCAAGAGCAATACAACACACTTCAGAATCAGTTTGAGAACTACACTGCTTTGTTTGGTCGCAGCATTGGCGACAACACCCTTATTGATCCTCTTACAGGCGAGGTAAGGGTAACAGATGACGCATACAGCAAGGTGCGCGGGCAGACATACCTGGACAACAAGTTCTTGATGGAAGCTAAGGGTCGTAGCGAGCAGACGGGGGACCTGTTAGCGAAGATGATGATGCAGAATATTGAGGTGCATGTCTTGGGGCAGCGCAACCTAGCGATGCAGCGTCTCCATAACCTTATGGCGGAGTACCCTGATTCGCAGCACCGCATCACCGACAACGGGAACTCTAATGCAGCCAACACCCAGGTGGTTTACATCGATGGGCAGCGGAAGTATCTGGAATTCTATCACCGTGATGGCACCCCGAACACAATGATTTTGCAGGGGCTGAAGGAGCAGCCGCTTGATCTCGGCAGTAAGCCTACAGCAGGTACGGTTTATCATACCATGACCGTTTTATCGGGGCTTCGCAAAGTCCACACCAACTGGTCTGCAGAGTTTGGACCATGGGCTTTGTTCCGCGACTACGTCGGTGCTGTCCAGAACTCAGTCTTTCTTACAGAGCAGCAGTATGGGTATGGATTGCGTACCGAGGACGGCATGCCTGTAGATGCAGCTGCTTTCCAAGCGGGGGTTCTAAACCCAGCAGATGTATTCAAGTCATGGAGCATGGTGGCGTTGGATGCCACTAACCTACCAAAGAAACTTACAGGTAAGGACTTGGCTATGGTGCAAGAGTTCTTGAGAGCAGGTGGAGAGACAGGCTGGATTAGCATGCAGCCTCTGCGCAAGTTGTCTGAGCAGCTCGAACAAGCCACAACTCAGGAGGCGAAAATAAAGTGGAGCGAAACCTGGGTGAACAAGTATGGATTGGAGCTGCTAGAGGGGCTGAACGGGACCTTCGAGAACGCTATCAGGTTTAATGCTTATCGTAAAGCCAGGGAGGCTGGTATGTCTATCGACATGGCTGCCAATATTGCCAAGGAGATCAGTGTAAACTTTAATCGCAAAGGATACGAAGGCAGTCAGGTAGGTGCAGTCAAGTATTTCTTTAACCCAGGCATCCAGGGCACGAATCAGTTCTTGACCAACATGTTCACCAGGTCGGGCATGGCGGCTGATGTTGACGCTTACGGAAACCCTGTGTCTAGCTTGACCAAGATGTCTCCGAAGTTTAAGGCTGCGGGTGGATTGGCTGCCCTTGGTAGCCTGGCAACCATGTGGAATATTGCTATGGACTACAAGGATGAGCTAGGTGTCAGTGCTTACGACCAGATCCCAGATTGGGAGCGCTACTCTCGCCTGAGTCTACTCGATCCCAACGGCACAGACGGGGAGAGGTACGGCATCTCCCTTCAGTATGGATATGGTTTGAACTATGTGTTTGGTGTAACTGCGACAGAGATGCTGATGGGTAGAACCAATGAGTTGGATGCCGCCCTGTTCATGACATCTGCAATGAAACACCACATCGCCCCCATCTATCTAGCAGGACCGTCCCCAGCAAAAGCAACGGAAGGGGAGTCTCTTGACGCTGGCGCTTCGGAGTTCTTGGTTTCCTTGATCGTTCCAGACTTTGCGCGTGGACCAGTAGAAATCTTTGCAAACAAGGCAATGCTCACGGGGCGCGAGATCTATCGTGACGATGAGGGGATCCCCGACTCCGAGGAGATTATGCGTGGGCCAGAGGTACTGAAGTATTGGATGGAAGACCTGAATGAATGGGGTGGCGGAAGTGAGCACGTATCAGGTGATATGTATGGTGTTGACCTGGACTTCAATACAGATCCAATGTGGTATCTGCTCGAATCATACTTAGGTAGCAACCTCAAAGCTTTCGAAGCTGCTCAGAACTTGCAGCACAACATGAAGCTGGAAAGCATGGATGCCAATGCCATCCAAGGTTTTGTCACAACGGATGACATGCCATTCATTCGACGCTTCGTGAAAGACAATGGCGGTGATGACAATGTTCGTCGGCGCTTCTTTGAGTATCGAGAGCGCATGGGTCAATTCAAAAATGAGTTCCAAGATGAGCTCGATCTAGGCAAGCACATTGGCAAGAGCCAGGTGTATCGGGAGCAGAAGATGAAAGAGGTAGGCGAAACGTCTGACGACTTCCGCTACCTAGCGTACTTGAGCACTATGAACTTTGCCGATGCTGTGTACAAAGTATCCTACTCCAAGAGTGAGGGTCTAGGTCTGCCCCGTCAGCTGTTGATTGAGAAGCAAAAGGAGCTCATGAGAGCAGGGTTGGAGACCGACGCGCAATGGGAGGAGTACTACCAGACTGTCATGGACCTCCAGAAGTTAGAGAATGCGTCGATCGCACTCATGACAAAGTTCCTCCAATACGCATACATCGTGTCCCCACCCGATGCCAACTAAGAAAGTCAAAGACACTAAGGTCGGGCAGTGGCTGCGGGAGAAGGCCCCCTCTGTGCTAGAGGTGGTGGGTGATGCGCTGCCTGACCGTGGCGTCCTGGGTGTAGTCAAGAACCTTGTTGACAGGGACCCGACAATAGATAGCGCATCGCTGCACAAGATCATAGACGAAGAGATAGCCCTGCAGGACGGTGTGACCCGACGCTGGGAGGCAGATGCATCCACAGACGTCAGGTTAACCAAACTCATCAGGCCCTGGACTCTCATCGCATATAGTGCATTCTATATGCTGATCACAGTTGCCGATGGTGTCTTCGAGGGATTCAACCCCCCAGAGGATTATGTAAGTCTACTGGAGATGCTGATGCTCACAGTATTCGGGGCCTACTTCGCAGGTAGGACAGTCGAAAAAATCAAGCGCTGATGGCCATGCTGCCCAGCACGAAAAGAAAAACTAGAATATAGGTCATGTTGCTAATTTACGTAACATTTACTTAACATAAGGAAGGGGGGCCGTTGCCCCCCCTCCCACCAATTGAATGACCCCACGTAGAGTAAACCAATTCAACTACGCAAATGGTATGGGTCAAACACCTGTAACCAAATATGCCACGACTTGTCTCGTAACGGCTGCAATGTATGGTGAGCGCGTGCACCAATCACAATAGAGTTATTAAGGGTCGCATTGTGAAAAAAGAGAGGGGACCGTAGCCCCCTCCCATACTAACCCCTCTCAAGATAACGGGCTCAAGAGCACCCGATGTCCACCCCTAAGATACGTCGTCTGATCTCGTCCTGCAAGTGTAATGCTCACCAGGATGCAGATACGTTTGGCAGTATTCGATGACGCGGTAACTGTCTAGCGTTTGTAGATCCTGTAAGCACAGCTTAGTGATCATATCCTTGCGACCGTCGCGCTGGTAAACCTTCTTGTAGGCCTGGCTGCGCGGGACTTTACATGAAAAGTCTACGTTTTGTTTGCAGTAGTCAGCCAACTCCAGACGATCTACTACCACAAAACCCGTGAGCTCTGGCATATCAAAAGCTATGGTTGTCGCTTCACCGAATAGCCATCCGTGATTGCCTCTCACGTTCTTAAACTCTATCCATATCTCATCGGGCAGGTTGTTGCCCTTCACATCCACACCCCGATCTTCATGCCAGTAATCTATGTGCATGAACATATCTTCCTTACTGGTGGATTTCCGCACACCAGGGTTGGCACGTTCATACCTCTTAGCAGCGTTATTGCCACGCTGCCAACTGCGTATCTTACTGATCTTGTTGTGCAACGTACTCCTCGTGTTCCTTTACGCTCTGCCGTATAAGGTCTATCTCCAAGTTAACCCACTGCCTCCAATCACTTAGTTTCATAGAGACAAAGTCCCGATCGGTGGCGGGATTTCCATCCGCCATGTGCAACTCCTCATACAGCTTTGTGGTCGCCTCATGAATGCGGTTGCATGCACCATGAAACAGTTCACTTAGTTCCCTCATCTATATCACGTTTGATATCACTAATTACGGCGTCAATTTGGGATTTATTTTTTGCAATATAAACAGAACACACTATGTTATTATCAACAAGATGTTTGAGGAAAAGCTTCCAGCGCATAGGGAAGTCGTGGTGGCTATGCAGATAGCCCTTGGTCTCGATCACCCAGCTGCCATCCCTAGCAACGAAGTCGGGCGTGTACCTGATGGGGAGTTGCATAGTTCCCGTTCTGTCGCTCAGGTCTTTACGCTTGGCCGTCATCTTTAAATAGCGACCAGGGTACCTAAACTTATCTAGCAACAGATACTCTTTGCCCTCGTATTCAAACTCTAGGCCTGCTGCCCTGAGCTGATCGTTGCAATACTTCTCAATACCACTTTTAAATCTACCGAGATTCTTCTTCCGACTCGGTCGCCTTGCCCCTGCTTTCTTGCGCATCGGGGGACAATGTAGTTAGAAATTCAACATTCTCTTTCAGAGGTGATTGGTACATATCCCAAGTCATCTTGTCCAGAATTTGTGTTTGTTTTCCGAACGTGCTGAAGTCGATTGCAGGGACCAAAGACTTGAGGCCAGCCGCTGTAAAACCAGTGTGGCCCATGTTCATGCGCAAGATTAATGGATCAGCCAATGGCGTAGGCTTGCCCCCCGTTTCAACCGTTCGTACTTTGCGCACATGGATCTCACTCATTTGTCTAATGTGCGGGTCAGGCGCCTGGACTTTTCGATGGATAGTCAAGAAGCAGTCGGCACGGTTCACAAACTTACCGCCGCCCTCTGTGTCTTCCGCATACGGAGCGGGGGGCAATCCATCGGGGCCTTTCCTTCGCTGCGCCTCAGTGACAGCGTGCATGTTCAACCACACTGCGATGTTGTGGGTGTTACTGAACGTGAGGAAAGCAGTAGCCGCCTCGTAATGGTAGTCGTGTGTGTTCTGCATCTCCGACCTACGCAGATCCAAACGCAAGCTGTTGTATGGGTCCACAAAGACTGCGTCTATCTTGTTGTAGTGATGCACCTTTTCCATGAACAAGGTGATGTCTAGGTAGCTGTACACCTTGGCATTACTTACGATGAAGAAGTGTTCCTTCACCCAATTGTAGCTGTTCTTCTTTTCGCTGTACGTCATCGACCCAACTGGCTTGTCCGCAGCCATCTGCATCAATGTCATCTTAACAGCAGCGGTCTTGTTCTCCGCGCTGTATATCATCCACTTCCACCCGTGTCTGATGACACTGTTGACGATAAGATACAATGCCGTCGTTGTCTTACCGACATTGCTATGCCCGTTGATGATAGTCAACTCCCGCTTGTATCGGAAGAACTTATCCCACTCTTCATTGCCTGTGGTTAAACCATGCTCTAACCTACCCTCGCTGTAATCGTCGATCCAGTGGTAGTCGTCCTCGTCGCTACTGATGAAGGACATATCACCATCGAGGACTTCGAGCAGTCGCACTTGCTCTTCCTCCTGCTGGATGATCTCCCTGATTGGGCGCGTCTTACCATACTCCACCCCCTCGTGAATAGCATCCCTGGCATTCTTCTCGCTCTCCACATCCCGCTTCATGATCTCCCGCAACAGTATGCGGTAGACCTCATCCTCTTCCAGCTTGCCTGCGGCTATGTATCCACCACATAATGTGGCTGCCTTGATCAGTACGTTGTGCTTCTCACCGTCATGCGCACGTTGGATCATGCGCACTGCAATCTGCAGCTTGGTGTAATCTGTTGTTGAGACCTGGGGTGTGGCGGGGGCGGCACTCAAGGCCTCCTCACTTACGAACTTCTTGAAGACATCACACGTAGTCTTAACGATGATGTCGGGGTCATAGCTTTCGAAACAGGCACGACTCTCGTTCTTGCCTGACTCATCGAGTTGCAACCCATAGCGTTCATCAAAGTATCGCACAAGGGCGCGAAAGTGATCGCGATGCCGCTCAGGGTTACTGACCCTGGCCAACGCTTTAACCCCGTTCCCTGACGGGGACACCCAACAGGCATAGATGTGGTCGTCTACAGCGAGTGCAGACTTAGTGGCCTCCACATCCACATGATCAAAGTCTAATACAACAAGCCCGTTGTGGTCCTCAATACTCTCGTCAGACCTGGATGTAAAGGTCCCGCTAAATAGGACGGCAGGTAGTTCAAGCTTCTTTGCTTTATCACCCTGCCGTATTGCCTCCACTGTGGTACGAGATGCCCCATCCCGAATCCTCTTCAGTATGACTGATAGGTCTCGGTACTTCGGGTCGCTCGTCTCGTATATCGTTTTGAAAATGGTGACCTTCATCCCGCGCAATAATTAACAGGATGAGGTACCCCGCTAGGTCGAGTAGGGTATCCTCAGTATCGTCGTTCAAGCCAGCGTTTTTTATGCGCTTCAACTTGTCGTCTATACGTTGTCGTATCCCATACTCGGCACTAGCGGAAGAAAAAATGTTCAGAGGGGACAGCGCACTGTCACCATAAGCATCATTCTTTTCAAGCAACAGCTGCCTGACTTTATTTGTAGCTGCTACTATCTGGTCCCTTCTTGTCATCCAATGTTTCGCACGACTTACCTAACTCCTTGAGCACAGTAACCTTAGTGATTTGTAGTGGCTTCCTCTTCGCTCTACTGTTACGGTATCCTTCTCGCATGATTCGCGATACGGTCCTATTGTCGTAACGCATTAGGTCGAAGGGGTCAGTAAAGCAAGAGACAGCCCAGGTCTTAAAGGTACGGCGATGCTTATTACGTTCAACAAGCACCGTCAACTCAAGGTGATAGATAGTCGCTTTAGAAGGGCAGGTCATCTGCGAGAGATTCCTGCTTGCCCGCAGGTGCAGGTTGCTGACGCTCAGCAGCACGCTTCTCTCGCTGTTCCTTTGCCCCCTCGCTGTTTGGATCCCACACCTTACAGCATGGCTTTCCAGCAGCGGACATAAACAGAGTCACGTAGCAGTTGCCCCCTTCACCTTTCTCATTGAGGGAGGTTACATACTTCGTCATCATCTGCTTCAGTTCATCCGCCCGCAGTTTGACACGCCAGGACCGAACGGATCCATCGTCGTTGTAATTCGGGGCGTCGGTCCATCCGACCAGGTGACTATCGCTTTTTCGCTCTTGACTCATGACTTACAGAAAATATAACGAGCCCAAGATAAAGACCATTAGCCAATAGATAATCCTAGACTTCGAACTGTCCATACCCTCTTTGTTCACTGGGTTCTGTTGACAACCACTCCTTGATGTTCTGCAAGGCGGTATCGACTTTCATCTCACCGTTGAACAGAGTTTGCTCTGAACAACTGACGATGGCAGGGTAGAAGGGCGGCTTCTTCTCTTGGATCAACCAGTAGTATACATCCCTTGGGAAGACCTGCATATAAATGTAAGCCTGTACATCGTAGTCCCACGACCGCACATCCCACTGGAACTTATCTGCCGTCGACCCGATGGTCTTGCTGTCCAGGATGAAGTCATCATGGAGGTAGTCCAAGAAGCCACGTAATGGCACATCGCCCAGATCTAGGTTGAACTCAACCTGCGCTTCACCACCCTGAAGGTACGTATCCACTAGCCCCTCCTTTTGAAGGCGCTCGATCATCTCAAGAGCCTGATTGTACTCTGACTCCTTGACAATCTCTTTGCCATTGGACAACATCTCCACGACCTGCTTGTATTCTTTCGTGGTGGTTGGCCGCTTGGACTCCCTGGTCTCCTTGCTACATGCTTCGAGCACATCCTCCTGATAGATCACTACGTACCTATCTCCGAATAGATCGGGGGTGAGTAGCATACAATCATATAAAGATCCGAAATGCAGTGCATCCCCTTCCTTGTGGAGTTCGCCCCGCATGTAGAGGTCAAACTTGCGCATGTCAGTCAGCGCGTGCTTCAGGGAGGAGTACGACAAGTGACCCTTGCCGTACCTCTCCGTTAATAGTTCTCGCATATTCATCGTACCCACTTCATAATGGTGTCCCTGTCTGCCTCACTCAGCTTGTCACCATGCTTCTCGATAAGCTGGGTGGCTGCCTTGCGTTTAGCCGTGATGTTGGGGCGGGTCTTAATCCACCCGATAGCTGCATCAACGATAGCCTTCGGGTCACTGGTATCGACCTGCTGTTTGACTGGGGCAGGGGATTCGGGTGCGGCGGGTGGATCAACATCATATAGATCCTCCTTGGTCCACAACTGTAGACCCAACCCATGCATAGCAATAGCCTTGACGAGGGCACGTTGCACTGTCTTGTTGACATCGAAGCTGGTCATCTTGTCAACGGGAATGGAGTTGTTGCGGAAGTCCATGACAGGAAGGTCCACTACATGCTCGGTACCCTTGACTGTGACACCCACTTCAACGTAGGCTGTGCGCCCATCGGAGAAGAAGTTCAGCCCCGTCGCCTCATCTTTGTACACCTTCCTAGTGGAGTCAGGATACTCGGTCATCAGCATGTGCCAGGCATCTGCCCACGAGATGTAATCGACTTTACCCTTGCTCCTCACGCGAGGGCGAACATCAATCGAATTGAGGCGCGTATACACTGAGGTGGTCGTGCGCGGAGCACGAGGTTTCTTGGTTTCACTCATGATCTGTCTTCATTAATTAGTTCCATAAACGTGGCAAAATCTACCTTGCCATACAGCTTCTTCAAGGGGATGAGTACAAGACCCTGCTCTTTCAACACAGCCTCATGCTTTGGAATCTGCTCAAGGTCTGGTTGAGCCTTCTCCGCACTCGCTTTGTGCAGAGATTCCTGGAGCTCCCTGATGCGTTGCACCTTGGTAACAATTTTACCTGTGCGTTGCAGTTCGATACGAACCTTGTTGTGCACAGAGCTTGGCCCTCGTTGGGGGAGCAGCTGCGTAAGCTTTAGCAAGGTTGGTGATGTGTCGGACACACCGCCATTGCTTTCTTCTTGGATATCATCCATATATGTGTGGACCAAGTCGATTTCTTCGCGGGTCCACGCTTTCCATTTACCTCTCATTGTCATTTGGGTTGGGGGGTTAGTCATTAAGGTTTGCTTCTATAGCTTTCTCTCTAATGGTGTGTAGTTTTTTGAGTACCACTGATGGCTGTTCACCCTGGATGAAACCATCGAAGGTGCTGAGGAACTCACGCATTAAGTTCCGTGCGGCCATCACCTTATGCATCTCATCGTCGCCATTGACATTGTGAGCAAGGGTTCGTACCACTGCGTTTTCTGATAGACAAAGCAAGTCAAGGACTGACTGACACTGCAGTTCAAAAACTTTGTCTTGCTCTTGCATCTCTTTTGCTTTGCGCAAACTTGCGATGATTGTACTGTGGCTACGCGATCCTAGTTCCGCACCAATCTGTTGATAGGTTGGGTGGGTCAGGTTGTTCCGCAGTAGAACAAAGGCATGTCGCGCAATCATGATGTGACCCAGTCGAGAGTGACCTCGAACATGTGTAGGTGAGACACTAAACACCGAACAAACTGCGTTCATGAGTTCGGCAGATATTACTGATTCTGAACTAGCCATCTTAATCCTCGCTGTTTGTGCCACGATCCTCGCTCTGTTTACCTTCTCCTGATTTCTCAGCTTCGATATTGGCGACGTGTAGTTTCCATTCTGCATGTAGATCTGGTATTACAATTAATCTTCCTATGGTGGTGAGACATACGTATCTCATGTTGTCTACGTTCCTCTCTCGATTGTCTTGGTACCAATACGGTGCTTCGCGCGGATTGTATCGGACTGCAACGAACCCTTTCGGATCAGGCAGGGTGTGCTCGTGGCGGGGCTTGACCTCAAGGTGATCGCATTGCACCCAGGCACACACTGTCTTGTTCTCGCCATTGTGTATGGCCTCGGCTGTCTTTCTTTGATTACACAACTTGCACCCGTACATATCGAGGGTGACATCTTCAGGGTCGTAGTAGTCCACTTGATCGCCATACCGCACCTGCCATCGCTGATAGTTAGGGCCCTTGGCAAGGTGAAATCTAACCTTGTACTTGAGTTCTTTCATGTTACATGAATTGCAATGATCCATAGGACCATAATTATTATGCCCGCCCACCCGAAGGCAACCAGGTCTTCATCATTTTTCACTGCTCTTTGTAGACTTTCGTTGGGTAGAAGATTGGGGGCTCCACTTCATGACACACCCCATTCCTGATAATCTCGGTACCTACTGTTGCATAGTCACCGTTAGGGAGTTTACGCACAGGATGTAGCGCCCACTTCCATGTGTCATCTAGATCATCGAGCCAGATGTTGAGGTCGTGCATGATGCCATCTATGTTCAGGCCAAACCATTGGTCGTCCTCGTCAATCTGATAGGGTTCGGAGTCTGCACCCTTAGAGTACAGACCACGACATGATAGATATAAGTTCATGTTCGTTTGTTGTTGCAAACTTATATGCACAATGTCTACTTCTCCAAATTTATTTTCTGCTTCCGCTCAACAAGCTCTTGGTATATGTGGTCCAAGCTGTCCCGCAGTTTTTCTTTGCCCCCCTTGACACCGAAGTACCTCTTGACATCACCGATCTTCCAGTATCTGTGTGGTTTCATGTCGGCTTTGCAGTAGAGGTTCATGTCCCGCCTGCTGATCAGCAGGTTGTACATGCACTGCTTCATGTCATGCCCATTGACATTGATAATGGGGGCATCGTCGTCGTTAAGTTGCTGCCAAAATGGTGCATTCTTGTCTACTTTATTCAGACCAGGGTTGATTTTGCTCATGGTAGAGTTTGAGTTTTGAGTTGTAGTTGCGGACTGTACCATCTAACATCATGGCTAGGCCTCGGTTTTCTGGTTCATCCTTTAGTTGTTCTGTCAGGCGCTCGACGTGACCCCACAATTCATCAAGGTAGGACTTGGTGATCGTGGTATGATGCGGCGTCGCTTCAGTTTGCACATCATTCATCGTCAACTTATCCCCACCCTTGTATAGATCGCGGGGTGTTACTTGATTGACCTCGAAGCATTGACCTGTGCAACTAGCAGGTCCAGTGGGGTGACCGCATTGGTCACACCCCACGCTTTGTTTTGTTTTACTCATGCGTCTTCTTCTATGTGATGTGAGGTTTCTTGATAGTCGGTCTGCTGATTGAAGAGGTCGCCATCGTCCTCTTGCCTTGCCAAATCCATCGCCTCTTCCTCGCAGTCGGCATACACCTCGGCGGTGTAGTAGCCTGTGGCTCGCCACTCGATAGTGACTTTGTATTTCTTCTGTTCACTCATAGGTGTTGTCTTTCAGGATTTCGAACACCATACGTGGGACGTAGTCCCTGAAGGCGGTGTCCTGCTTTTGTAACCATGTGCTGATGACCTCGGTGTCCTCATGCCTGGAGAACTTGGAGGCCAGCTCACGCATGGGTGGGCCGTCAATGTCTTTGATGTCTTCGCCCCATCGTTTTCGGTCACGCTTGACTTCATCGGAGATAGCTTTGGCACGGAGCCGCACTCGCACTGCTACGTGCTTGTCGAGGTGTTTGGTACGGGTAAGGAAACTCATGCGTAGTAACGATTGATGAGACGCTTCTCTTCCTTCACGTAGCGCTCGTGTAGCTCGCCTTCGCCGAGGGGTTTGTCCTCGTCTTCGTACCCATCCTCGTCCTCGTGGAAGGCAATGGGTTCGTCACGCAGTAGCATGGCGAGGAAGTCCAGCCATTCGGCGTTGTTCTTACTGAGCCTGAGTTGCAAGCGCATCTCTACGATCATCTCAGCGACTTCGCGCTTCTTCATGTCCCCGATACGGTCGAGTTCAGATTGAACGAACTCCTCGTTGAGGGGCTTATCGGGTTTGTTGTAGTGGTAACTCATGTTTGTGGGGTTTCGGGTTGTTCATTTATCTGATGGTATATCCTCCGTGTTCTACGGCAGTGCAGTGAATCGCTCCGCCATCATTGCCTTCGTCATCCCGCATAGGGACTAGGAAGGTTTTGTCGTCGAGAAACAGAACCACTGGCCTATTGTACCAGCCCCATTGATCTGCTTCTTTCTTTGTCATGTAGCGCACCTCAACGATCTTGCGGCCCTTGCGGGCGGCACGCATCTTCTCTGCGTGCTCTTTGTCTGTTCTATTCATAGTCACCATCGGCTATCCAAAACTCCTCGTGCGAGATGTCACCGAGCCCTGGCATCTTGTCGAGCGGGTGCTTGGTGATGTGGTAGTAGATGCGATTGACGTAGTGCCAACCCATAGCGAACAAGGTGCCACCTTCCACATCCAATGCAGTGATGACACGGTTCTCTTCTGCCGCTTTCTTGACCTCCTCGTACTCCTCCCCGTAGGTCTCCCATATGTCACCCTGCGTAGGGTTGACGTGGTTGGGGATGAGTTCGATCTTGTCGAATTGTTCTTCAGTCATGGTACAGTTTGTCGATGTTCTTGATGACGAAGGCAACAGCTTCGTATTCATACTTGGCGTCAGGAAACTCTGACGGCTTACGGGATTTGTCGGCGAGGTCACTCTTGATGACCCTCAGCTCCCGAAGGAGTTTATCTTTCTTCATGCTTCCACAGTCTTGTAGTCCCAATCAATTGGGGTGGATACGCCATGCTTCAAGCTATAGATATTGTCTACGCCTGACTCGTCAAGGAGATACTGTTGCTTGAGTTCTGTCAGGTTCCAAGGCAGATGCAAACAGTGGCGGACAGGTTGGATGCCGATCGACACTGGCTTGTTGTCGTATATTCGGGACGTCAACAACACCCCATAGTCTGCGGGGTCTGCATCATTTTGGACGCACTGCATCAGGGCGTCAGACTCAAGCGCTGGGATATCCATGAAGAGATCAGGGTGTGGGGGCAGAGGCAACCACACCCTCTCTCTATCGAAAGGGATGTAGTAGTACCCATGACGCAGGGAATTGTGCAACATGTCGAAAGTCAGGAGTGACTGTCCGAAGGCAAGGGCTTCGCCGACTGCGCGGGCGATAGCAAGGGTTCGAGGATTCTGTTTCATTGTACTTGTCTTATTGTTTTGAAATTTGTGAGGGTCCGCTCTTCGTATATGCGGCACTGTTGGATTTTGATTTCTGTTCCGTTGTCTAGGTATGCTGTGTTGTCATCAAACTCTAGCCATTCTGTCCATGTCAGCAAGTCATGGGTGTAGCATTCCTCGATGAGGCCATCGTCACTCAAACTGTTGTACTCTTCGCAACCGTTGGCACGGAGGTAGCCAAGGAGCGAGGCTTCGTCGGCGAAGGTCTTATCACCATCATACAAGAAGCCTTGTGACATACCACGTCCTGACCACATGCATTTGCGTGTGTGAATTGGGGTGTATCCTACAATCATTACTCTGTTTCTTTCGGGAGAAAGTATTCTTTCAACTTGTCGAGTGACTTAGCACACTGCTTCAGGTCTTCGCTCGGCACAGACATCAGCACGTTGTGCATATTCAGGTGTTGCTTCAGTGAGTGATAGGCTGTCATGAAGTGGTCTTCAGCTTCTCTCTTGTTCATTGTCCGATGTGTTCATTGATGTGCATGATGGCCTGTTGGATGTTGCCGATTAGCGTCCGCACTTTACTCGCGGAGAGGTAGGCGCCTTCAGGTTGTGCGTACTCAGCAAGGTGTTCAGCATCCTCATCGATACTGCGGAGCAGCTCCTTGATGGTCATGTCATGGAGCATGGGTTGGAAATCGCACGCAGGTGGTGGGACAGGTGGCAACTCATCGATCCTGCGCTGGAAGTAGGCGGCCTTGTCAGCAAGGCGTGGGTTGTCCTCCCACCCTGCGGTGGCGTAGATTTCTGCGAGGCGTTGCGCGAAGTAATCACGCTTGGGGAGTCTAGGTTTACTCATTTGTTTGGGGGTTATATGATGAATATGTCGTCGTGAAAATATGATACCTCCTGTGGGGGGATACCCTTATATACATTGATACGGGTTGGGTCTCCTTCTTTGATTTCGTAGTAGCCAAAGTCATATTCTTCGTCGCCTAGCCAATCGACCCTGCCATGCAACGTCACCCCCCATGGTTTGAAGTAGGTGACACACAGGTAGTGTAGCCATGCGCCATGCTCATAATGCTTGCCATCCAAGGCCATGAGGTAGTGGGGATCGCCGTTGTCTCGCTCGACACGCCAATCACACCACAGTGAAGGTTGACCTTCAGGTGGTTCGTTAGTGTCGTCAGGTCGGCACCTGCGAGTGTTGACGAATTCATTGAACTGCCTAGCCTCGTCGTCAGTCAGGTTGCGAGAGAGCTTGAGTTTCCCTGTGAATGTGGTATAGTATCCCATATCAGTAGTGGTTGTTGATTTTGATGTCGGTGGCACCCTTACCCGTGATGCCTGAGCACAGCCCGCACTTGGCACAGGTCGTGAGTGAAAGTTCCTTGGAGGCAGGGCATTGCACAGCCTTGGAGGTGTCATCGGGTTCGACGCAGATGAAAGACCGCCACCCCGTGATGGATGCGGCATCCTTGTCAGAGTGAGCCGATGCCATGAAGAAAGCCTTGTATGCTTGCGCCCACTGCTTGCGAGCCTGGTGTGTGTACCCCGTCCACTTGACCTCAGAACGTTTGGACAGGACGATGTCACCGACGAGTCCGATGTCGAGCAGGGATGGCTCACCGTATGTGCCGAAGCGTATGTAGTCGGCACGCTCTGCCATCTTCATGATGTCAGCACGTTGGACGGCATCGATACCCTCGTAAATCTCCTCATTGCACACGGACTTGAGCATGGACAGGAAGCCCGAATACTGCCACAACTTGTGGGTGTAGCACTTGCCGTTGCCGCTGTTGTTGGAGAGCGGGCAGTCGAGGCAGTTGGCGGCGTCGAGATCGAAGAACTGCTTCATACTGAACTTGCGCTTGCCGTCGAGGTGTGACCGCACAAGGGCAAGCTGTCGCAGGTCGAAGTGGTACGTCTGCAGGACTTGCATCCAAGGCTCTGCAATCTTGTCGTTGGTGGTCTTGCCGAGGCGGACGACGTGCAGTACGTCACCGTCGTGCCACGCGACACGGTTAACTTTCTTGGGCATCGTTTCTCATATTGCGTTTCTTTTCTCTCATATCTTGTGCGGTGTTGTACATCGTGCTGAGGCACTTGATACCTGCCACCTCGATCTTCTCATCGGTGCCACGCTTACTGCAGTACCGAGACCACTTATTTACGTTCCACGCGTGAGTGGCTGGGTCATCTAACATCCCCGCCACGAAGGAGTGCAGCATATGTTCACTACCCACCAATCGCATAACGGGGGAGAATTCCTCTTTGCATTCTTCAAGGATGGCAAGGCCTTGTGCTCGTAACATTTTTGCATTCATAATCCAAGCTGTCTGTTCAGGTGCGTAATCATTCTGTCTTTGCTCAACTGCTTTGCAGTCCAACAATAGTATCCGACCTCGCAATTCCGTGGACCCAACCACGGCAGTTCAGGTGCAGTCTCAAACTGATGCTGACTGATGTCCTGTAGTGCTACTCTACGCGCAAGGGCGAGACCGCCTCGATTGTTGCGGTCTCTCTTGTGTAGGCTATGGTGCCAAGGGGGTTTCATATGCATACTATGGGAGGTTTTTGTTGATGTTTTCTACGTCATCGTGGTCGTACCATTCGGGGAATTGGATGCCGCTACGCCAACGCTCCATCAGCGTGTCGAAGATGGAATCTTGAAAGTTGAACTCGTAGGGGTCATCGGTGTCCGTGCAGTCAGGCACGAGGCCTGCATCCACTAATTTGTCGACGATGTTGATGGCGATGTCCCTGACATCGTCGATAGTGAATCCCGTAGGGACTGGGTGTGTGGGTTTGTTGTCCATAAGGGGGTTATATGCATAGGTCAGAGAGGGACTTGTGGTCGTCGTGTGTGACGATGATGTGGTCGAGGCAGGGGAGGTCAAGCACCTTGCCCGCCTTTACCAAGTCTGTTGTTATACTCCTGTCCGCAAGACTTGGACTCGCCACGCCGCTTGGGTGGTTGTGTGCCATAACGAATCCTGAGCAGTGGTCGAGCAAGAGCCTACTGAAGATTAGCTTGGGGTCGAAGATGCACGACGCCGTACCGCCTGACGCAAGGCGGAACACTGTACGTATCTTATTGGCTCGTGATAGCCCGATGATGACACCGACTTCGCGCACCTCCATATCGTCACCAATCGCTTCGCGGATGGTTTGTAGGACGTGAATGTCTTGCGTGACGCGAGCGCCGTCATTGTGCTTGCGCTTGTAGGTCAGGCATAGTTCGCCTGCCTTGAAGATTGATTCTATTTCATTCATAGTCGTGGTATTTACCCGTACCGCGACACTCGCGGCAGGTTTGGTAGTCTGGTTGGTCGTGGCGTGAGTAGTCTACGACTTCACCTGATCCACCGCACGCATCGCACGGGGATCCGTAGTCATCGTCGTCTTCGACGTACTCGCAATGCTCTTTGCATTCAGGGCAGATGCCGATGTCGTCGGATGTTTCGACAGGTGGTGCTCCACAGCAGTCGCTTACTTTAGCCATTAGCTGTTCAGTTTGAATGCTCGGTTAAGGAAGTCGGAGGTCATAGGGCGCTTGCATTGCTCCTCTCGCACCCACTTGAGGATGTCCCTGCACCGCCAATACTCATCGAAGTGCTCCTTCTTGCGGGCGATGCTCTTGATGCGGTCGCGGAGGCGTTGCTCGATAGTGTACAATTGTGTGTCGTCGTAGTACGAGATGAGTTCTCGTAGTTCTTTCTCGGTGGCCTTGGTGGTAGGCTTCGACCGTAGCTCGGCGATGCGAGCGTCTATCTCTTCGCTTGTCATTTACTTGCTGAATTGAATGTATCCGAGCAGGGCGATGATTGCCCCGCCGCTAATTCCGATGAGGTACACCGCCTGTGTGTCTGGGTGTAGTTCGTTGGGGTGTGCGAGTCCGAAGAACATCCCCATCAGTAGGCAGTAGCACCCAACGATTGCGAGGAAGCACGCTTCACTTAGCTTGTCTCTGTACATCTTAGCTGAGTTTGATGATGAGTTCGCCGCGTCCGTTAGTCCTGGTCTTGACACCTTTGTGCTTTGCCCATCGCTTGATTTCGTTGGGTAGGACGTGTTGCGGCGCACAGGCTTTGCGCTTGCCCCGCTTGTAGCGTGGCGTTCGGTCTTGCAGGTCGGCGAGGCTAATCTTGCCAACGCACTTGACCTTGGCTTGCTTGGTCATATGGGGGGTGCTCCACACGGATGTGGTAGCACGCCCCCCCTTGGTATTGAACTTGTTCATCGTGTCAGAACTTGATGGGTTGAGCGAATTGGTGCGTGAGTCGGAAGGATGCCATCAGGACGTCCTTGCCTTCGCCGCTTGCCAACTTCTTGAGGGTGAGACGGTATTGACATACCGCAGAGGACGTGTAGTCCGTGGTGGTCATCGCGAGCTTGTCGTTCATATCGTCGCCGTAGTAGACGCGGATGTCCAACTTGCCCGTGTTTGAGAAAGCGCACGGGAGGTTTTTCCCGTACTTCTTCTTGTACTTCTCCTGCTCGTCGATCTGTGCTTGTGCAAACTGTTGCACCGCGACTGCAGTCTTGAACAGAAGGTCTTGCTCGGAACGTACTGTACGAATGTTCTGCAACTTGGTGGCAGACACGCGGAGCGTTCCGTCAGACTTGTACTGCGTGAGTTGTACACGCATCATTTTGGGTGTGGTCTTGACTTGGGTCATGACTATTGAATTGAAGGGTTAGTGACTCACCATTGAGTCGTGCGTAGTGTGGACTCGAACCACACACGTTGAACGTGGTTCCATACCTACGCGCCCTCAATTAGTGCACGCGCTTAACAACTGCCCGAAGTTGTGTATGTCGCAGGTCCCCGCGTGTCGTCGTGGCATTGGTGAGGGTTACCAACGCTCTGACATTAATCGCTACTGTATCCGCATACTTGCGCTCCACATATTACCGCCTACCTACACGCGCAACTTGCGCCCCGCGTGTATTCGATGTGCGCTACTTGCGCACAATTCGCGTTCTCCCTGTGGATGGGTTACTTCAGCACGGTCAATGTAGCCCCGTGTAATAAGGGGGGCACTACATACCGCACCGTCTACGCTACCTATTAAGGTAGTTTGTAGACGTTCCGTGACTCATTATTTAAGTTCCCTGTATTGGGTAGGGTCAACCTTTGCACGGTGGATATATTCCGTGTTCGACTTTTCCGTGTGTGCTTCTATACTTTCGCTCCCGTTATCCGTCGGGGACTACTTGACACACAAAGGTTAGAAGGTAGGGCATTTGCCGTTGTTCTAACGTCGTAGGCTAATGAGACACTATGTACGCACCTGATGGTGTCGTATCGTTCGCCGCTATATAGGAGCCTTTGCCCCGTCGACGTCTGACGCCGTCAAAGTTAGTGACGTGTTTTCGACAATACCAAAAAAAAACTGATAATGTCGATAGAGAGTTGGTCGAATTTGCTAACTCATTGAAAATCAGCACCCATTCACTGCGATATTTTCGATGAACCGATGTATAATATCGATGTGCCCCCGTTGGTTAGTTTGTTGTTAGTATTTGGAATAAACGCAATATCAACACAAAGGAATTGAAATAGTAATACAAACAATGCCCAGACCTATCGGTAGTGGGGGGAATAGACAATGGAACGGGGGGCGGTATTGTACACGGTTTCTTTCGGTCAATGCAATGAATGGCAACACAAAAGGGGGCGCCGCAAAGTTGTAAGTCGCTGATAATCAGGGGGATAGTACTGTTACTATTGCAATTAAAAAGCTGAAAAGTCCTGGAAATACAAATACTAACACAAAACGCCACCAAGTCGAGTCGGTTTCGGTCGCCGCCGCCAACGCCGCGTAAATTATATAATCCCCGATCTCTGTTGTTCAAACCTTTTTTCTCACCCCTTCTTCGGTATTTACTTCAAAAGCTGTTTTCTTGTGCCCTCCTGGTGGATTTCCCCTCTGAATTCTCTCGACGAGTTTTGTACAGTTGGGAAGTTGTAGAAAAAAAAGAGAGGAGGGAGCCATAGTTTTAGACAATTGTCTATTTCCTATGTTCATACTGCGTCTATATCCCAGGATTTTGTCTGTTGTGTGTCTATTACAGAGGGGGATTTGACAATGTCAATTTTTTGGTGTAACTTTGACTTAGAGAGACGGATAAATGGGGAGGTTGACACAGTGAACCTACGAAATTTGGGTGGCTCTTTTGGTGAATACGGGTCACTTGTGCACTGACCTGAACTGATTCCTTGGTGTTCGAGGCAGTGGTAAGGATTATTATCTTTACTACATGAAAATCAAGAAGTTGCAAGACGGGGGTTACCCTACAAATGTCAGGGAGTTGCTTGATGCTCTCAGCTACGATCTCCGCCCCTCTACCATTGCACCTACATCGCAAGATGAGGACATCCGCACTAACCAAATGCGCAGGACGACACCCCCAGAACCTGCGCGTCCTGACTTGCGTAACTACACCCCACCCACACAAAGGTCAATTGGTGGGGGTCAAAGGTTCTATAGCGCAGAAGAACAGCGTCAACGCGAGTTTATGCGCCCTGGGGGGACTGCAGACCAGATGAAATCGCAGATGGGGGAGTTTGCTGCAGGTATGACGCCAATACTAGGGGACCTGATGGAGGCAGGGTACATCGGTCGCGATGCCTACAACCAGGATTATGATGCAGCAGGACTAGGGGCACTGCTTGCACTGCTCCCTGGGGCTATGGGTCGGTATGGCGCTGATGCGTACAAGGCTATCAGAGGACGTGTCCTCCCCACCCCGACGGAAAGTCAGTTGAGTGGTATGTACCGTCAAAACTCCCCTACTGCCAACCTAAACACCGACTTGAAGGCTGGTGCTGATAGGCAAGGGATTGCTAGGCCAATAGATAACCTCGCAACAAGCAACATTGCAAATATGCAACGGAAACAAGTTTCTATGTTGTTTGATGACACTCTCGATCCTGCAATCCAGCAGCCCCTCATTGATGAGATGATTGAAGATGGGATGTTGAAGCCAGGGGCTACTCTACAAGATGCACGCGACCTAGTCAACAAGGAGATCAACAATGTGGAGATGATGTATGGGTATGGACATGGTTATGGGTATGTGGATGGTAGCGAGGAACCCTTTACGGTAATGGGGTATGGTGAGATGTATCCTTTGAGTGATCGAGAGATCGTCAGCGCAGCAAGCCGCCGTGGCGGGATGCCGTTGGAGGAGTCTCTACGTCGTGGCAATTTGGCTGCTAGTGACGTGCTACAGGATTTACAAAAACAAATTGATGAGCTAGAGTTCGATGCTATCAATGGGCCTCTTGCAGATCGCGCAACTGCTAAAGCAAAGCTTGATGCACTAAAGTCCGAAAGGGAGGATATAGTTAGGGCGGCAGTGCAATATACGGATGACATGGACGATGCAGCTGTGGTTCGGATGGCGCTACAGGCCGTTCAGGATTTCCGTAACCAATATGGCCGTATGCCAAGTGACAACTACATGCGCGATATGATTGATCGCATCAACCAGCTTCGCGTGGGCCTATCCCCTGAAGACTTAGCTTCACCAACTATGCGTAACGAATACGGTGGTAAAATCCCATACAAGATTAAGAAGAAGTAATGCTGAGTAAGAGTAGGCGAAAGGGGACGCAAATAAAAAAGAAGCGAATCCCTAAGTACAACGACGGTGGTCGCCCAACGAATGTTACAGAGCTACTTGATTACTTAGATAGGTATCAGGGTCAAACAATGATCCCGACTTCTGATCCGTACAATCTACCAGTAACTCAGGTCAACCTCCCTGCAGCTGAGGTCATCACAGACAGGTCAGATCCAACTTACGTCAACGCTATGCTGCCTGAGCGTATCGCCAGGACAGAAGGGGATTTGGCTGCAGTGTATCGCAACCTGGGGAGCCAAGGTGTGACTGACTACCTGGATATGACCCAGGGGGTAGTCGACGCACAGAACAGAGGGTATGAGGCTATCGAGCTTCCCTTGTACTTCACTCCTTTTGGGACCCCAGCACTGATCAATCGCATGCTGGCTGATGGGGTGGATGCCGACGATCTACCCAGTATAGTGGCAGCAGCTTCGAGTGCAGCAATGCGTAAGATGCCGAGTGGTCCTGCTGTTGGCGGGGTGCTGCGTGAGGGGGCTGAAGATGTACGCAACTTCTTCCGTCGTATGATGGGGAAGGACCCTAAGTACACGGCCCGAACGTCCGATATCGTAGACCAGCCTGGACGTATGGCAAGTGAGATGGAAAGATTCGCTTCTGGCTTGACACCTGAAGGGGCTCGCAGAATGGATATGCTGGGACGCCGACCGTCCTCCTCTGGTATGTTCTCTGCAGCGGAAGAGGCAGCGGTAGAAGCCGAAATCCTTACTGGAGAGGAGGCTGTCCTGGGGCGAAGGGGTTTGCCAGGATCTCCAGAGATGGCCCGCATCGAGGGGCAAAACATAAGCTTCAGGCGTAACCAAAATCAGGGCCAAGAAATGGCACGCGAAGCGGCCAGTAAGATGCCGTACAAAGTGCTTCGGGACATGACCGAAGCAGATTATCAGGCTCTTGCTCCATCTGGAGATGAGCATCGCGCGACTGCATTTATCAATGAGCTAGGCAAAATACAGCATCGTCAGCATGCTGATGTTTACGGAAACACAACTCAACCTGTTCAGCAGATTCCTGCTTTGATGATTGGGGGCGATTTGGAGAAGCGTGCGAATAAACAGGGGATGATTCCGAAGGACCAGCTCGCCCAGTTCCTGGAGAAAGGGGGGTTGAGTACGTTTGACAAAGCTGTATTGGAACAAGCCATGATGGAGCTAGGTACGGTACCTGGCAAAAAGGGTAAGGAGTTTTACAACCTCCGCGACCTGCGCAACTTCGCCGCAGCAAATTTGCAGGAGCGCTTCTCTCTTGATGAAACAGACAGTTATACTGACTACGGCACAGGAAATCTTCGAGGTCCCAAAAACGAAATTCAGAGTATTGGAACTAAATTGATAGTCGCCAATCGGGAAAGTGAAATAGGCAAGAGCTACATTGGTGCAAGCTCTGGACATTGGAGAGAAATTTCACCAGACATTGTCGCTCACTACCGAGGGTTTGTACGAGGTGGCAACTTGGCTGATACAAGAACCCTGTACATCTCAGAGATGCAGTCAGATGTCGCTCAAAGCGGCAGGTTCCTCAAAGATTCTTATGACTACGTCAAAGACTTCCCTCAGGATATTATGCGACAGGCTCCAGATGAAAACGGAGTTATGCGGTATACGTATCAGTTCCCAGATGACGCCTATGATAGTGCCCGACGCTATGCATTCCGTAATCTACCTGAAGCCCGCAACCCGCACGAGCTCTTCTTTAATATGCCTGTAGAATTTGATATCGAGGCCACAGCACCGAGTGGATACGATGATGTCATGGAGCAGATAAAGGACGTACTGGGTGATGGTGTGATTACCCCAGAGAACGAGTTCTTGTACGACGTCAATTACTGGATGGGTTTGCAGGGGCAAGTCAGAGACCTGTACAGAACATATCGGGATCTAAATAAGAACAGCAAGGGGATAGCTCGCAGGTTCTACCAAGAAGCAATAAAAGTGTGGCAGGATGGTCACCCAGGCCTTGAGCTTGAGTGGCTCGATTCTACTAGTCCTGACCTCAGTAACATAGCTATTGATATGGAGATAGCCATCGAAGACATTATAGAGGCGTTGCAAAAAAATGATGTCAATCCACCTGGCACTTTTACAAACGCCTACATCCAATCTTCATATGATCAGAGCCTGGAGGTCTTGAAGGATCTACTAGAGAGGCAGCAGGGTTATGACGCGGAGATGGCCATGGTCTTTCACGACGGGACATATCGTGATATGGAAATTGGTAGTGAGTACCCTGCCCAGGATGAAAAAATCCAGAGTCACTTCGTTAAGAACCAGGACGAGTTTCTACTTAGCCAGATCATTCAACAGAATAGTCAGTATAAGGCAATTAGATTCCCGACAGGACAAACGACAGGAATCATACAGGGTTTCTTTAGAAGCCCCGTAAGGTTCGAGCAGGAGATCCAGAGAACCAGAGAATCCATCGAGCACCTAAGAGGGGACGTCACAAGAGCCAATAACCTAATCGACAATCCGGAGGGGGGTATTGAAGGTTTTAAGTCTGTGTTTCAAGATGGATCTACGACTTACTTTGGAGATCAAATTGATGCTCTAGGCCCAGTCACTCAGGAGCTTCTTTTTGGAACTAAGATCGTGGGTGACTCTGGAAAACCACGATTTACAGATATCGAAGGCTACACACAACGCACTCCCGATGGCGCTACAATGGCCGACCCAGTTCTGGATCGGGTGGTGTATTATCCTGGCAATACTGAGTCAGCCATTTATGAAGGCAAGGTGTCTCCTCAAATGCAGAAGGATGTACACTTGTACAACTTCATGACGTTTGTAAATGCATTCCAACAGGGTCGTGTCAGAACCAACATTGCGGATCTCCGTGCTCAAGAGTTTAGAGAAGCAGCCGAATACGTAGCGAGCACCTTACCTAGGGAGCCAGGCCGATTGCACAGTAATGTCAATTACGTAATGCAAATCTATGCTGTGGATCCTAAATACCCTGGAACTGGCCAGGATATGCTTGGCAAGTATGAGCGGTTCAAGGGCTCTTCAGACATGGACCTAATAATCGATACCCTAATCGATCGTGTGGAGAGCTTTGCGAATTCGAACCCTCATGATTTTACTGGAATCCCACAAATCCCTAGGCTTGAGGCAGAAGCATATCTAAATGGCGACTTCCTTGAGCACCCAGCGTATAAGCTGTACATAGATGCTAATGATCCTGGTGGGCTGCTATTCCAGAAAAAAGTGATAGATGAGTTCTCTAGCCACTTGGCCTATAAGGGGCATTTCAATCCTTGGAAGTTTGGCGACGAGCTCAACTTCTCTGTGGGAGACTTGGTTTACCACTACATCGAAAACTATGGTATCATGCCCTCGAACTCGGCGAGTCAGATTGCCAAGAATCAAAAGGCAAAGCAGCTGACGGAACTGACGTTCGGTGAGGGTAGTCATAGGAGCCTGGGATGGAATTCTGGGTTTGGGGGTGGTTACGGTGAGTCGCAGAAATTGATTTTTATGCCTATTGCGCAGACTCCTGGCGGTCCGCAACGGGCAGGAGCAATGATCCAAGAACTTGGTTATATGGTTACCGAGTCCGAACTCCAGGATTTCCTAGCTCAAAAAGCAGTAGAGCTGAATAAGTTGGGTGGGGCCATTGGTGATAACGCAGCTAGTATTCGAGGTTTAATTAGTTTCCGAACCGGAATTGAAAACTTAGGGTATTCTTTGAAAAGAGGCGCTATTTCCCATGGTGATATCGGATCGCAACAGACGCACCTTCAGTCACAGGAGGACCAGTTGCGAGCTATTCTAAATGGTGAGGGTATACGGGACGATCTGAAGACGGTCATGAACAGTTATGATCGCCTACCTAAGATTGCTAAAAAGATGGGTTACAATCTAAAGCCAGTCACTGACCAGCACGGAAATGAATGGTTCGAGCTCAAGGTACCTAAGTCCATGCAGCGGGGGGAAGGCGAAGTACGAGGCTATAAGTATGGTGGTAGGGTGAGAGTAAAGAAGCGCAAACCTATGAAAGTAATCAAGCGATGAACAGAGAAGAAGAGTGGGATGCCCCAACATTCCTAGACAAGAAGAAGCTCCAGGAGACGGCAGAGAAGCTGAAGAGTGGGGAGATCACCTGCAACCTGGACTCCCCAGAGGATTGCGAAAGCTGTTCAGGATGAGACTAAAGAAATATGAACACGGAGGCAGGCATGGAAACTGGCCACCAGAAGGTGCTGAGGATGCCTTCCCTACGTCTGTAGCTACTAGGCAAGATAGTCTAGATGCATATTATGCGGCTGAACATCTGAACACCGTCCTAAATATGTGGGAGTACACAACGTCTGCAAATACAGATCCTGGGACACTCTACAAGATGGCACAACATCTAAGAAGGGCTAGAGGCAACTATTCGGATGCGGAAAAAAAAGAGTACGAAGATGCTCTTGTTAATTTTGATGCAGCCTATAAAGCTTCTGGTAGGATACCAACAATAGATGACTATTATGGGATATTCAACAATACGACTGAGGGAGACGTAACGAGAGTAAGGGAGATGACTACTGGAGTTATAAATCCTAGACTTGGCCTTGGGTATTATGACACTGGGATTCAACCGCAAGGATTAATTACTGGAGAATCCGACATAGCCCCTGTTGTAGACCCCATGGTGCATCGAGAAATTATGCCTTCATGGGAGAAAGAGACCACTGATCAATATGATATTATAGAATTCCCTTACTACGATCCTCTAGCTGTAAAACCCTATGACCTCCTCACGGAAGAAGAAAAGAAGCAGCGTAGGGAAAAGTATGGTCCCGAACCCTGGGAGGAAAAGAAGAAAGAGAAATTTAAAGTTGTAAAGCGGGATCCTCCTCCGAAACCCGAACCCGAACCTGAGCCAGATCCTGCCCCCAAACCAGCCCCGACTCCTGAACGTAAGGTTAGAGTGGTCAAGGCGCCCACTGGCAGGCAGCCAGAATATTTATTCAAGGCCGCAAATACTGGAGCTAGGGGGAGCACTAGGACAGGCCAGGTCCCTTACGCCATTAAAGAGTGGGACGACAAAAGAAAACAGTGGAGGGTCAGAGACCTTGGTGAAGAGGAGATTCAAAAGTATCGAGACAAATACGAGATTGAGTCATGACTTTAGTAATAGCAATTCTGGTTGGTATGGCACTGCTTACTGCGTACACCCTGTCTAAGGTAGAAGATTAATATGGTTATATTTGTACAATGGCAGTCCTAACGGTAAAACTATACGAGGAGCTTGAGCTGAATGGCAGGGAACGCGGGAGTGAAGTTTCTATTGATGTGGCAAACATCACAGAGACATTCCATCGGATCATGGACATTGGCACAGCCGCTTCTCAGACGATCCTTCAGATGGACGCTACGGCAGCAAACGCAGCTGGAGGGACGCTTTTGACTACGAACGTAGCATACTTCCGCATCACTAACCTGGATGCTACGAACTATGTGGCGATCACAATCCAGAATGATAGCACAGAGGAATACATGGTAAAGCTTGACGCAGGCGAGAGCTACGTCTTGTTTAACAGTAAACTCGACGCCAATGCTGCTGGCGATGCAAGTGCAGCGGCTGGTAATCTCACAGACATAGATAACATCCTAGCACAGGCAAACACAGCGTCTTGCCAGGTCGAGGTATTTGCAGCACTGACATGAATATTACTTACTCTGACGGGGGTCCACGTCGTCAACTTCGCAAACAGCAGCGAGAGACTAGAAGGGCTCAGCGTCGTTTTATGAAAGACTCTCGGAGAGAAGCCAGGCGTTCGGACAGGGAGGGCCGCGACGTGGAGTCTCCTCTTCGTTACGGTGGTGGCGGAATGTACTACGCTGACGGAGGTATGATGGGGGGTGATCCCCGACGCATGGCTATGGGGAGGGATCCTCAGACTACCGACAATTTCTTTGCTCAGAAGGGTATTGAAGCAGAGCTTCGTAAGATGGCCCGCCAGGAGCGCCGCGCTGCAAACCGTGAAGGGCGCCAAACAGGCATGTTCCCCGCAGAGCCGCAGGAGGTAGATTTCTTGTTGGAGGGTCTGGGCAATGATCGCTTTGAGCGCGAGCGGATGGTGAACAAGGGTTTCATGAATGAGTCTGCTCGTATGCTGGCTCGTCAGGCCCTGGCTGGACTGTTGGGGTATGGGATCTCGCAGTACAGCAAGACGCCTAAGACAGTGCAGCGTCCGATCGGAGCGTCTGGTCAGACCTATGATGTTGACCTCAATGCTCTACAGCGTCTTGGTATGATGTTGGGATTGGGGCCAGACTGATGAAAGTACGCAAGTATGACGATGGCGGTGTGTTTCGCAGAATAAAGAAACAGCGTAGAAACGTAGCACCATCAAACCCTAGGTTCTTACCCTCCTCGCAGATGGAGGGGGAAATGGAGGAGGAGGAAGAAGAAGAGGAAGAAGAGGAGGCTCCCCGCCCTAAGGTTGTAAATCGAAATTCTCTTATGCGTAGGGTAAAACAGAGCGTAAGCCAGAAGAGGAATAAAGCGAAGGGGAGGAAAACGTCATTGTCTTGTCGAAACCCTAACTGTTGATGCCCAATAAGTTTTATCACAATCCTAGATTGAAGAGATATGAGCGACTTAAAAAAGATGCAGCTGGAGGTAGTAAGGTTCAGTTCGGAAGTGGACTCGACCAACGGAGCATTGTTCGACATATCAAACGGCACCAGGACTTTCCTGTGCTACACTCTGGAAGACGAGCATCGTGATGAAAAGGTCAAAGGCGAAACCCGCATCCCAGCTGGGGAATACTCAATTTCTCTTCGGAGGGTTGGTGGCTTCCACAAGAAATATGCTAGTCGATTTCCTACTGTTCACAAAGGAATGCTGTGGGTTCGTGATGTACCTGGCTTTGAGTATATTCTCATTCATTGCGGCAACACTGATGAGGATACTGCTGGATGTCTGTTGCTGGGCGATACACAAGAGAATAATCAAATAAAAAAGAATGGTTTTGTTGGCCACAGCACTCGCGCTTATTTCCGCGTATACCCTTACATACTTGCTGCTCTGGAGAGAAAGGAAGAGGTGACGATCAAGTACACTGACTTTGACACAGCTTATTGATTATTATTTATATTTGTGCCATGTTAGATTTTATCATCGAAAACTGGGGTGAGCTGCTTCTCGGAGCTATGGCTTTTATTAAGGTCGTGGTCAACATCACCCCCACGGAGACTGACAATCAAGTATTTGGATGGTTTGACACCCTCATTAATATGATTGTGTCAGACCGTATTAAGAAGCAGTAATGCCAAGCCTCGGCCTTGGTGCGAGTTTGGATCGTGGAGGAGCGGTTCCAGAAGTAGTAAGTCCATACACGACGTTCAGGACGTGGGAAAACGACGCTAATCTCATAAGTGCTACTTTAGGCTTCCGACCGAATTCTTGGTCGACAACTCAACCTTCGCTAAGTTTTGAAACGGCTGCTTTGGATGGCGAGACGGACTACGCGAAGCTCGTGGTAAACGCAACCCAGACAGATACGTGTCAGTGGCGGGCCCCTAGTAGTGCTTTGGTGCCTGACGGCGGCAGCACCTTCATCAACTTTGCAGACTATACCAAGTGGAGGGTGCAAGCCAAGTTGTACTGCATTCTTGACTCCAGTAGAACTCAGATTACATTCACTACTTCCTTTGGGACTACAGAGCAGGATAAATTCCAAACTACGCTGCAGGACCAAACTTGGACCACCATTGACGTAAGCGGGGAGACGATAGGTATGTTTAGTTCATTCTTCTACCTGTACGAGTGGGATCGGTTTTTCAACTTCCCTATAGCTGGAGAGTCTTATTATATGAAAGACGTCAAGTTGTCTTTGGGCTAAGCTCGTTGTAGAACCGCTGCACCATAAGCCTAGCCTTTTGCGTTAAGGCGTATCGCACCCTGTAGTTGTACTTGGTCTCTTCTCTGAAGAGGTGATCCTCCCTGACATCGGAGGGGGTAAGCTTATCAAACACTTTGTGTATGTACCCTTCTCTCTGCAGGGGGTATACGATGGTGTCCTCCAATTTCTTTTTGCTGTACCCATACTCTTCCTGAGCGTACTTGAGAGTCCAGAACTCCAGGTCGTATGCCCACAGTAAAAAGTACATCTCTTTTTGAAATAGATCGTACTTGTCCTGGAAGCGTAACAGACTGGACCTCAGGTTCTTGAGGTGGTTCTTGTTTACGTATCTTTGTTGTAATCGAGAATGCTCTCGAAATATCTTTTTTTTGGAAGCTGGCATGGACGATCTGACGCGAAAGGAGTTGTTTCTAGTGGAGATGCAGAAGGTTCACAAGATAGTGGATATGCTGGTGAATAAGTATGACCTGCAAGGGCAGGTGATCAACGTGATGCTCACTGGCATGTTGTCTACAGATGAATTTGATGACCCAGTTTTGAAAGCGGTGTTCTCTCTAGATGTAGAGAGCGAGGATGTTTTGGATGAGGTGTTCGATTTTTTGCGGTTCTCGTATGTCTTCCCTGCAGAGGAGGATGTTGAATTCGATAGTGAAAACTGGTACAAAGAGATCATAGATGGTCTTAACGAGCAAGACGGGTTTGACCCATCTTGCAATTGATGAATGGAATAATCAGAAAAATCATAATCGGTCCGAACCCAAAGGACGCGATGGCATATTACCTAGGTATGCGCGTAGGTGATGGGAGTGTATCGACGATCGTCTTAGACGAGGAGCATCTGCATAGGTATGGTCGCAGTAGGTACTTAATCTACATCGGTGTCGATGGGGGTCAGTCTCTCTGGAAGGCGATCGATGGTCTCCCGTGTTTACTTGAGTTTGATTTGAATTTCTAATGGATATGCTGCATTACTTTGTGGTGAAGCTAGACAAGCTGCTGCAAGACGAGATTAAGCTGGGTGACCAGAATATCTACATGGAGACTAAGTTCAACGAGTTTGAACATAGGGTGTGTGAAGGGGAGGTGGTGTCGGTACCGAAGAAGTACGACACCCCTGTCAAAGTAGGGGACACATTGTACTTCCATCATTTGGTGGTCATCAATGGGGGGATGCCTTTTGCAGACAGGGAGGGGGAGTACTTGGTAAGCTACGATCCTGATGTCACCATCAACTGCCATGCTTTTGCGTACACCCCGAAAGGTGAGGATGATGTCATACCATTGTCTATGTGGTCTATCCTTCGCCCACACCAGGAGGAGATAGTGGATCGCACGCAGCTGTGGACAGAGGTGCGACTAAAGGATGCTGATCCAGATCGTGGAGTTCTTGCGTATCGAACGTATATGCACAAGGACCTGGGGATTGAAGAGGGTGATGTGGTTGTTTTCCCTAGCAAGCTGCGTTACGATTTTAAGGTCAACGACGAGACGATGTACCGAGTACGAACCGAAGACTTACTGTATGTCCAGAAAGCAATTCACCACGATTGATGCTGCTCGTCGGTTGATGGCTTCTATGGAGGTAGCTATCAACAATATGATTGAGGAAATCAAAAAGCCTGTAGACAAGGAGATCAATGGTAGCGCTAGAAAGGCTGAGCTTCAGTCTATTAAGCAGACGGCTATAGATTGTAAAGAACTTCTTGTTGAAAGACAGCGGCTGGAGCAGATGATGAAAGATCTTACTTTGAGCGGAACCATGACAGAGGATAAGGATTACTCTGGTGGTTTTGCAGAAAGATTTTCAAAATGAGTTGGCAAGCAAAAGGTTGGGATAAACTGATGATGTCCCTGGAAGACAATGAGTGCATCACCTGGGATGGATTCGAAGACGCTCTTATAGGTATCACTGTGGGCATTGAGCCTGTTGCGGTGTATGACCATGACAGGATGGTCGAGGTCTGCATGAAGCGGGATGAGATGAGTCAGGAGGAGGCGCTAGAGTATATCTCATTCAATACTACTGGGGGGTATCTAGGCCCAAAGACCCCAATAGCTATAGAGGTAGATTCTGAAAGACAGAACAAGCCAATATGAGGAGCGTCTGTTTCTTCATGGTGTACCACGGACGCCCCGCATTGACTAAGATGGCATTGGATGATATGCAGGGGGCGATGCAGTTTTTCAGTTACGATGGTCACGATGTTGTAGGGTTAGCTATAGGGGAAAGCTACGATGTAGCACAATTCTGTGCGTCACGCGGTATCCAGCACGAGATGTTTGCTAATGACCCTGTATCCAACAAGTTCTCCTATGCGTGGCTACGTGCCATCCAGATGGGGTGCGACTACATTGCTTGGTGGGGGAGTAACAATGTGCATGGGGCAGGTTATCTAGTGGAGTGCGCTGGGGTTTTAGAGGGTAAGAAGGTGGCGACCTTTGGCACCAAGAACTGTGTTATCATGAGCGCCATGCCAGGCGAAGAAGACACCTGCGTATTCACACCAAGGAATCACTATCTGATTAGCTCTGGCCAGTTCTTCTTGACCCACAGTTTGAGACACTCAGTGAATCCCCTCACGATTTATGATTCTGATCAGACGTTTAATTTCGATGGTAAGGTTATCGATGCCATGGTAGATAAGTGGGGGGAGGACATTATTGAGAACGTCAGCTTCGACGAGGAGGATTGTATTGACGTAAAAAACGGCGTCAACATACACAGCTATTCATCGTATATGGAGGTCGCTGCCTATCCACGGTATCTAAGCAGAGAGGTAATCCGCCACCGTCACCCAAGCTTGGACCTATATTTAGACGGGCATTTTGGTTAATGCTAGTTAAGGTAGAGGGATATGATGAACAGGGCGTGGCGATTTGTGCCAACGGTACGCTGGGCGACCACATCGAGGTCGGTGGGATTGTCATTGTCTTACCCAAGGCGCCTAAGGTCCGAGACATCCTCTTCCATGGTCTTCCCATTGCTGATCAGCATTGGCGGCGCGTTGATCTTCCCAAGGAGTTATCGCGTATACGTTCTATGGATGAGTGGGCGGAGATGCCGAGGGAGTTCAGAGAAAAGTTTCGTCCATACATCGAGGAGGAGTTTCGGCGTAGGCGTGAGGGCGTTTGGTTTTATAATCGAGGTGATGCTACATACATCACGGGTCGTCACTATATGATGCTGCAGTGGGGGCAGCTGGACATCGGTGCCCCTTACTACCTTGATTTCCAGAGAGATATTTTCTTACATTTGGCTGCGTGTGAGGCGGACCCTCGTTGTATCGGACAGCTATATACCAAATGCCGTAGATCAGGATACACCAACATATGCTCTTCTGTCATCGTAGATGAAGCTACGCAGGTCAAGGACAAGCTGATAGGCATTCAGAGTAAGACGGGTAAGGACGCTCAAGAGAACATCTTCATGAAGAAGGTGGTCAACATGTTCCGCAAGTACCCATTCTTCTTCAAGCCTATTCAGGATGGTACAACGAATCCCCGTATGGAGTTGGCGTTCCGAGAACCATCGAAGAAGATCACGAAGAAAAACAAAACAGCACAGGTTGGTGACGCCTTGAATACGGTGATCAATTGGAAGAACACCACAAACAACGCATACGACGGGGAGAAACTTCACCTGCTATACTTAGATGAGGCAGGCAAATGGGAAAAACCAACAGACATAAGAGAGGCCTGGAGGATCCAGCGGACATGTTTGATCGTTGGTCGGAAGGTCGTAGGCAAGGCCATGGTCGGAAGCACCGTGAATCCAATGGGGAAAGGCGGAAGCGAGTACAAAGATTTATGGGCGGACTCGGATCCTCAGGAGCGGAACAAGAATGGGAGGACTAGGTCTGGGTTGTATCGGCTGTTCATCCCAGCCCACGACTCTCTAGAGGGGTTCTTTGATCTGTACGGGCACCCCGTAGTGGACGACCCAAAGGAGCCAGTTGAAGGTATTGATGGGGAGTGGATACACATGGGGGCGAAGACCTTCTTGAAGAACGAGAGGGATAGTTTGCGCGATGATCCTAGTGAGCTGAATGAGATCATAAGGCAGTTCCCATTTACTACAGACGAAGCTTTTAGGGATAGCATTGAGGCTAGTCTGTTTAATATCGGCCAGATCTATGAGCAGATAGAACACAACGATGATCTATTCCCAAACCCTGTGGTGACGGGTAGCTTCACATGGAAAGGTGGTGTAAAGGATACTGAGGTTGTGTTCACTCCAGACCCTAAGGGTAGGTTTAAGGTGGCGTGGATGCCAGAGTCTGGGCAGCGTAATTTGAAAGTATATGAAAGAAACAAAAGGGTGGCGCCTAATACACATCTTGGTTGTGGCGGCGTGGATAGTTATGATCTTGACGCCACTGTTGACGGCAGAGGATCTAAAGGAGCATTGCACTTATACAATAAGTTTAGCATGGATGCTCCTGCTAATATGTTTGTGTTGGAGTACGCTTCCCGTCCTCCGCTGGCTTCGATCTTTTATGAAGACGTACTTATGGCCGCAGTCTTCTACGGATACCCGATACTGATAGAGAACAACAAGTATGGTATTGCGCGGTACTTTGAGCAACGTGGATATGATGGGTATCTTTTGGATAGGCCTAAGCACCTATCTGCCCCCAACACAAACATCAAGGTAAAGACGAAGGGTATCCCGTCTAATTCTCAAGATGTAATACAGTCCCACGCCCAGGCTATCGAGGCCTACATCCACAACCATGTTGGCGTTAATAGAGAGACTGGGGAGATGGGGGCAATGTATTTCAATAAAACCCTGGAGGACTGGATTGGCTACGACATCAATAACAGGACGCGATTCGACCTTACCATTAGCTCTGGCTTAGCATTATTAGCGGCACAAAAAGTCAAGCAGAAAAAACAAGACTCTAAATTTGACGAGAAGCGCTTTTTTAGGCGTTATAAGGTGCGCGGATGATTTAGTTATATTTGTGGGTGATAACGTAATCCCTACATGTACAACAATAAGTCAGGTGATCCAGGTGGTTTCCCAGATCCACTGGCGCCGCAAGAGGAGAAGCTTTCCAAAGAATATGGGCTGAAGTACGCTAAGGCAATCGAAGCGCAATGGGGTAACACTCAGGACAATACTTCTACTTTCGGGGGTAGGAAGAATATCTTTGCTCGCAACAGGGATTATGCGAATGGAACCCAGGACACTGCTATCTATAAGCAGTTGCTAAACACTACGGATCCAAACAACGGGGAGGGATCCTTGATGAATTTGGACTACACCCCAGTCCCTGTTCTACCCAAGTTTGTTCGTGTTGTGGTCAACAAGATTCTAGGTAGGAATATGTATCCGAACCTAGAGGCAGTAGACCCTTTGTCTTCTAGCGAAAAGAATCTGCAGAAGAATATCATGCAGAACAAGGTGGCTATGCGCCCCATGTTTATGGAGCTGGAGCAGCGCATGGGGCAGCCCGTTCTAGATGAACCTGCGGAGCAAATACCTGAGACGACTGAAGAGGCCGAAATTTTTATGGCCACTAACATCAAAACAGATGCAGAGATAGCGGCGCAGGTTGCAACGGAAATGACCTTGCAGTGGAACGATTTTAGTGAGGGGGTTTATCGGCGTTGCGTCAATGACTTGACTAGTTGCGGTATGGCTGTAGTGAAACGGAGTAATGACCCTAGCTACGGTATCAAGCTCGACTATGTAGACCCAGTACATTTTGTTCATGGGTATACGCAAGATCCCAATTTTGATGATGTTGTGTACATGGGGCATGTACGGGAAATCACTCTAGCTGAGCTGAAGCGTTTGGCGGGGGATCAGATGACCGAGCAGCAGTTAAAAGACCTGCTTAAAAAGTCTCGGCGTTCTAGCTCCAGCAAATACCCTGACCACCCATACAGTACCAGTGGATTACAGAAGCAGAACTTCAGCGGCCATGTTATTGAAGTGTTGGAGTTTGAGTTCAAGACAGTAGACACGATGTACTTCGAGGAGAAGGAGAATCAGTATGGGAATACAAACTTCTTCTACGAGGGCTTTGCATATAAAGAGAAGAAAGGTAGCGTTTACGATCGCACCCCCCACTCTATGGATGTTGAGTGTATCTACCAGGGTATGTACATTCTAGGTACAGATCATCTGATTAATTATGGTAAGCAGTACAACACGCCAAAGAACATGCATGATGTCACCAGGGCGCGGATGTCGTATTCTGTGGTGTCGACGAATATGGTGGCTAATATGCCTAAGTCTATGGTTGACGGGTGTGTGGGGTTTGCGGATATGCTGCAGCTTACACACTTGAAACTTCAGCAAGCCATTGCCAAAGCGAAACCAGACGGCCTGGTTATTGATATTGAAGGTCTGGAGAATGTTCAGCTTGGTAAAGGCGGAGAGCTTCAACCTTTGGATCTCCATGATATCTACGAACAGACGGGGGTCTTTTACTACCGAAGTAAGAACCCTGAGGGTGGCTTCCAGAATCCGCCAGTACGAGAGATAGGCAACAGCATCCGTAATATTAACGAGCTCATTGCGCTGTACAACCACTATCTGCGCATGATTCGCGATACCACGGGTATCAATGAAATGGCTGATGCGTCAACTCCGAAGGGGGATACGCTGGTTGGTGTCCAGCAGCAAGCTATCGCTGCCAGCAATAACGCTACATACGACATCACCAATGCCGCCATGGTGCTTTATCGCAAGGTTTGTGAGGATGTAGTTAAGTGTCTTCAGATCCTGCCGCAAGAATCAGCCATTCATACGGCCTACCGAAATGCTATTGGGGATAGCAACATGAATGTCTTAGCCACTTTCGCGGACCTACCAATGTACAATTTTGGGGTGAAGGTGATGAAGGACATGGAGGATAAAGACAAGGCATACCTAGAGCAGAACATTCAGATGTCTCTAGCTCAAAAAGAAATAGACCTTGAGGATGCAATGGCTATCCGAAACCTAAAAGACATCAACCAGGCTGAACGGCTACTTATTATTCGCAGGTCTAAGCGAATGAAAAAGCAACAGGATCAGCAGATGCAGATGCAGCAGATGCAGGCTCAGCAGGCTCAGCAGGCAGAGGCTATCAAGATGCAAGGTCGTCAGCAAGAGATTGCTACACAGACCCAAGCTGACGTCCAGGTGATCCAGGCTAAAGCTATGGCTGATCTAGAACTAGCTAAGATCAAGCATCAGTTCGAAAAGGAGATTATGCAGATGAAACTGCAAGTTCAAGCCGCTACTATGCAAGGAGAGGTGCAGAGCAGGAAGGCGGTTGAGACGCAGAAGGATGACCGCAAGGACGAGCGCGTGAAGAAGCAGGCTGTTGAGCAAAGCAAGCTGATCAGCCAGCGCCAGGGAAAGCGCCCAGAACTAGAGGAGCAGCCCTCAGGATTTGACTTTAGCAATATGGTATAAGGATGTCTAAGATTAATCTCGACATAACTGATAGGCTAGATATTACTTGCCGACGCGGAGATACTTTCGAATTGAATCTGACTCTAAAGGATAGCAGCGGCGACGCCCTGCCTCTATTGACAGATGACTACACTTTTTTAATGCAGGTTCGAAGCACTAGGGACAGCCCTACTCAGCGGATCGACCCAATTCTTCGGGCTGTCACTTCTAGTAGTAGCGGAGGCGGAGGCGAAAGTGACGACGACAACTCCATCACCGATGGTATTTTTATTGGTAGCACAGAGCAGGGCGTAAAGGGCCCTGTGAACTTCAGCTTCCTCAATAAGGATGACTTAGGAAATGTCACAGTCTTTCTGTCTGCTCAGGACATGAGGAAAGTTCGCCCTGGTAGATACAAGTATGACTTTCAGTACAGTGTAGGGGATACGCAAAGGACCATTCTTGAGGGCAGGTTTGTCATTAATGACGACGTCTCAAAAAGTATCTAATGGCTACAGAGATTACAGTTTCTGGTGGTACGTCAGTTACGGTTACAGTACCTACAACTGGATCAGTATCTGTAGCTAACACAGGGCGCAAAGGCGATACTGGTGCTACAGGCCCCACGGGCCCCACAGGTGCTACTGGTCCTACAGGCCCGACGGGTGCGGCAGGAACTAACGGGTCGGATGGAGCCACTGGACCTACGGGCCCTACTGGTCCGACTGGCGCGGCGGGCTCTACTGGACTCACAGGGGCAACAGGGGCAACAGGCCCAACGGGCCCGACAGGTGCAGCTGGCACCAACGGTACTAATGGAGTAGACGGAGCCACAGGCCCGACGGGTCCGACTGGCGCTACAGGCCCCACTGGTCCTGCTGGCACCAATGGAACGAACGGAGTAGACGGAGCTACAGGCCCTACTGGCCCCACGGGTCCGACGGGTGCAGCGGGTACTAATGGAACCAATGGTACTGACGGTGCAACAGGCCCCACTGGTCCGACGGGCCCAACAGGAGCCAATGGTGGGACCGATATTGTATTGGATACAACGCCTCAGTTGGCAGCGGACTTGGACATGTTCACCAACTCTGCAGAGCTGCTGGTCACTGGCAACGTATATGTCTTTAGGTACCACACAGGAGCAGGGGCTACCAATTATGGACTGTACTTTAATCTGACAGCCGCGAGGTATGAACTGTTAAATGGATCTGGGGTTGAGGTATTTGCGGTAAACGCAAACACAGGCGTAACTAAGATTTCCAATGCCTACACGCTTCCCACTTCGGACGGAACCAGCGGTCAAGTTCTTACCACGGATGGTCTTGGTTCGGTTTCTTTTAGCACGCCTAGCGGCGGGAATGAGCTGGATGGTCAGATCCTCGAAGTCATAACCCGCAGCACTGCCTACGGCAATGGTTCCTACGAAGGGCATGTGGTCAAGTTCGGGAGCGACACATTGAGTACTGGCAAGAGCTATGTGTATACATCTTCGGGATGGACTGCGGTAGACGCGGATATAGAGACGAAGACGTATGGATTGTTCGGTGTGGCGTTGGGTACATCCTCAGCCACAGACGGGCTTTTAGTTCGAGGCATACGTGCCAGCACAGCGTATAGTGGATTCACGGCGGGTCAGATCCTTTATATAAGCACGACTGAGGGGGAGATCACGGCTACGGCTCCGTCAGCAACGGGTGACTTCGTGCGGATTATCGGGTATGCTCTCGGTAGCAACTACATCTACATTGACCCAGCGCAGGACTACATTGAGATTGCGTAATGCCAGACATAGCAAAATACAGTGGTATAACCATGGCCGATATTGCAAAGATTAGTGGACAAACGGTAGCCTCAGGCGGCGGCGGCGGGGTATCAGAGTCGAGTACAGGGGTTCTTTATTTTGAGGGGGGTGGATTCAATAGTAGAATGCCTGACGCTCAGGAGTTTTTTGGAGACTCTGCAGTTGGCTTGTACAAGGCGCAGATTTCTACTAGAACGGACATCGTAAGAATAAAAGATGGTAATTACCACACTTTTGCTCTTGACAGTTCTGGAAACCTATATTCTTCTGGGTGGTCACAAAACACTAGCCTTGGAAGGTCTGTTTCCAGCGATGAACATCAGCTTGTACAATGTTTAACGGGCGTAAGTAAGTTCGCGCCCCACGACAATGGATGCTGGGCTATTAAAACCAACGGTGAGCTATGGTGGTGCGGAAGGATTAGCCAGTTTGCCGATAGCGGAGATACAGGAACTGGTAGCACAACCTCCACAAACTACGGGTGGTCTCAGTTCGGCAGTGACACCGACTGGATAGACATTGATTGCTTCCCAACTTTCCCTGCTGTTACCATAGCAATCAAAGGAGGAACGGGGTCTGAATATTTGTATTCATGCGGAATTAACTATTGGGGGAAGACAGGAGTAGGAACTACCGCTGGTAGCACAAAGCCTTTTACGAGAGTGAAATCTGGTGCGAGTACAGACTGGACCGAAACAATAGAGAAGATTAGCGCAGGCTATCAATCAACTATGGTTGTCACAACAAGCGGAAAGCTCTTTGCTTTTGGCGATGCCAATGATGGTCACTTAGGTCAAGGCAATACAACAGATTCTTTGTATCCAGTACAAGCAGGTACTGACACTGACTGGGATATACCTTATGCTAAGGCGAGGCACCAAGGCTTTTGTATTAAGACCGATGGTTCTCTTCATGGGTCGAGAGGCTCAGTTTTCCAATACAATATCGGGCCTACAACAGCAGACAGAACGTATCGTCAGTGCGGAACTGACACTGATTACGAAGAAATATTATCCCACGAAACATCGTCGAACACAGGAATACAGATTCTTTTTGCAAAGAAGAACGGGGCTTGGTATGCAAATCATGGAAATACTATAGGAATAAACTCTTTTGCAGCAAACACCAGCAGCAAATCACCGACAACAGACAACACTTGGGAGTCGATAAACACTCTTCTTCAGGGAAATGATATTACCGTCGGTATTAACCACATACTTGTCGCATACAAAGAACAAAACGGTAGTTTAGGCGAGGTGGTAACAATCGCAACAGCAGCAACATAATGGCTACCAGAACAGCAGTGATCGCGTCGGAGCAGGATCTTGAGTCAACATGGACTGACGCTAATTGTCCAAACATGGAGTGGGGGTTTATTGAGCAGACATACGAAGAATGCCTGCAGGTTGATGGTACTTATGTGGGTTCATATGAAACGCTAGAGGTCCCAGCAGGAGAGACTTTTAGCATGACCTATCTGTGTCAGGACACTGGGGGAACCAAGACGTACACCTTGACTGAGGGCGAGTATGGCATAAAGCCGTAGGAATTATATTTGCATAATGGCAAGCTCTCCTACATCTACTAGAGTAAAAAACCTACTCAAGAAGCACGGTTTATCGGGTGTAAACAAAGCTAAGCGCACACCTAAACACCCGAAGAAGTCGCACATCGTGTTGGCTAAAGAAGGCAATAAGGTAAAGCTGATTCGCTTTGGGGAGCAGGGAGCCAAGACAAATCAGAACGCCAAGCAGCGTGCATCCTTCAAAGCCCGTCATGCGCGGAACATCAAGAAGGGTAAGATGAGTGCAGCATACTGGGCCGATAAAGTCAAGTGGTAATGGACCTTACACAATTCGAACTTCTTACAGTAGCGGGGGGACTGGTAGGAATGTGGCTCAAGTTTCAGTCAGATTTTACCACCCTCAAGTCGCGCGTTAAGGTCCTGGAGATGGACAACGGTGAGTTCAAAAGCAAGATTGATACGCTTCTGACAGAAATCCAGGAGATCAAAATGCTGCTTGCAAAGAATCAGATGCAGTGAATGCCGTCAAGAAGAACAAGAACGGAAAGCTAAAGGTCTCACAGAAGACTGTGGCTGTAGATCCACCTGCTGGACATCACTGGATGCAGGAGAATGGAAGGTACTTCCTAATGAAGGGGGATTACAAGCCACACCCAGGTGCGGAAGCCAAGGCCAAGTTTAAACTAGTCAGTCATGGCTAAGGTGAAGAAGTTCAACCCTAAGTACACGAAAGGAAGTAAAAACGTAGGGGAGCGTAAGCGGCTGATGAGTGAGATCTCGGCGATTTACGAGAAGCATCGTGGCACAAAGGATAAGCGAAAGAAGAAGGGGTTCCCCCCTGCTGTAGCAAAGCGTCTGAAAGAGTTGATGAAGAGACGGGATAAGCTATGAAGGTTTACAAGAAAGGAGGTAAGACGAAGAAGGGGGGTATGGCTGGGCTGTCTGCTGCCCAGAAAGAAGTTTATCGCAGAGGCTTGGCTGCATATATGAGCAGCGGAAACAGACCCAAGACATCACAACATGCTTGGGCTATGGCTAGAGTTAAGTCTGCCTTTGGTAAAAAAGAAGCAGCTAAGATTGCTGCTGGCGCTAAGAGCAAAGCAAAGAAAAAGCGCAAATAGATTTAGTATTATATTTGTAGGCAAATACTAACAGAAAAATGCCTACGACAACTGCAACAGTAACTCTCTCCAGCTCCGACCTGACTGGTGATGCGTTGGCTCTGTCTACGACGAGCACGCTGACCAAGGCTGGAACAACCACTGGTCTGGATCAGACTACTGGTGTCGGTCGTAAGACAACTTTGGCTACGTCTGATGTCACCTTGTTTGCAGCAGCAGACTACACGGACGATAAAAATCATAAGGTGTACATCAAGAACACCAGCACCGTGGCCACGGAGTATGTTCAGGTGAAAATTGGAGGGACGGAGATCGGTCGCTTGTATGCAGGTGACTGGCTATTCATCCCCTGGAATGCGGATACTACTACGACTGATGCAGACATCGTGTATACCCCCAGTGTTGCGACATCTCTGACGGTTGAGTACGCACTGATCTTCGAAGCCTAATGGCGAACATTCGAGCTAATCTAACACTGCAGAGCCCTGGGGTGATGAGCTCACCTCTGTCTTTGAATGCGTCAGCGAATGTGTTGGCGGATTCAGGGAGTTTGATCCGCAGTAAAGTACTCGGCACCTCAGCGGGGGCTGATGCTACGGTTATCAATAAACCTAGTGATAAGCTCGAAGTAGCATACGTTTTCATTCAGAACCTGGCGGTAGAGAAAGAGGACTACATCTATGTCTATGCGGATACAGCAGCGGATGACCCTGTAATCATGAAGCTGGCTGGCGGTGAGTTTGCATTCTTTCCTGCAAAAAACGACACCAGCCTAAAAGCCTACGGGACTAAGGTGGATCAATTGATTGATTATGGAGTATTCGGATTGGATAGCTCCGCAGTAAGACTCAGCTAATGGCACATCCTAGTTCAGCCTTTCCTAACAACATGGTGATCCTGTCAGGCAGCAATGCTTATACGGATCATACTACTTACGCCCTTCACAATCCTACCGACGCCGCCATCGATGCGGCAGTCATTGGTCGCATGAAGACGTTCCAAAGTACTGTCTACAAAGACGTGGCTACTAGTCAGACCATTGCGGTTCAGCCTGGCGGCACTCTGTACGGCAGCTTTACCTCAGTGGTGGGGGCTGGCCTGCTGGCATACTATTGATATATAATTAAATAAAATGGAAGAAGCACAAGTACAAGAGCCTGTCGTCGAGCAGGCCCCCGCACAAGAAGCGGTAACAGAGGCACCCGTACAGGAAGCTCCGACTCAGGAGCCTACGATTCAGGAAGCCCCTGTGGAGGTGGCTCCTGCTCAAGAGCAGAAGGCCCCCTTTGAAATTTTTGATAGCCCTGAAGCTTTGGCTGCTAGTATGCAAAGAGATTTTGCAGAGCAGGAGGAGACGACGGCTGTTGAGCCAGAGGCTTTTACTGAGCCTCAAACCACAGAACCATTTGATGATCGCAGGTTTCAGCCTGAGCCACAAGTGGGTCGGTATTCGCAACAGGATGTTGATGGTGCTGTAATCTCATACCTCAGCGAGAAGCTGGGGAGACCGATTCAGTCATTCGAGGAACTGTCGCAACCGCAGCTTGATGAGGGGCTGCAAGTGATCTCCAAGTTTATGCAGGACACAGGTAGGTCTGCGCAAGATTGGTTCAGGTATCAGTCGCTTAACCCGTCCGAGATGGACGATATCACGGCGGTACGTGTCCATATGGCGTCAGAGCATCCGAACCTGAACGGGGAGGAACTGGGACTACTCATCAAGAGCAAGTATGCTCCTGGCGCCGATGCTACGGATGACCAGAAGCGTATGGCTCAGCTTCAATTGAAGATGGATGCAACGTCTGCTCGTGAGAGTATCGACCGTATGCGTTCCAATTACGTCGCCCCTAAACCCACAGAGGCCCCTCAGCAGGCAGAAGCCGAACCGCTGATTGACCAGAACTGGGTTCGTGAGATGGCGTATAACCTGGACGCTATGGAAGGTATCGAGTTTGATCTCGGTAACGACAAGACGTTCACCTTCGGAATGGACCAGGAGTACAAGAAGCAACTGGCGTACAAGAACGCCAACCTCGAAAACTTCTTTGATCCATACGTCCGTGAAGATGGGAGCTGGGATTTCGACATGCTGTCCTCTCACCGCACAGTGATTGACAACATCGATAAGATCGTGCAGTCTGCCTATCGGCAGGGCATGAGCGATGGTCAGCGCGGAGTGGTGCAGAATGCAGCTAACGTTCAAGCCAAGGCGCCTGATGACGTCTCTGGCACTCAAAACACAAACCCCCTGGGCGAACAGGTCAGGGATATTCTTCGTGGAAATCGTTCCACAATGACATTCAACATCTAACAATAAGAAAAGATGGCAACAACTACAGGCGCTATTACAAATGGCGTTTCAACCCAAAACCAGGCTGCGCTCGACTTTCGTGCTAATCCTGAAACATACACGACTCTCGACACCCTGATCAAGACGACGAAGGACTTCGTCATGCCTGAGCTTGTCGAGACTTACGGCAACCAAGGCATCACAGGATTCCTGGAGCTGACGGGCGCCGTACAAAGCGGCGGAACCTCAGACCAGGTCGACTGGTACGAGGTGGGTCGTCGTCACAGGGTCTTGAACTACACGCTTGCTAACACTTCTGATACGGGTGCTGGCGTGAGTGTGACCTGCACGGACACCGATATCGTGAACAACGTCCAGCTTAACGACGTGCTGATGGAAGTCGATACGGGCTCCCGCTTCATCGTTCAGTCTGGCGGTTTCGGTACGGGCACTGCTGTGTCTCCCGTTATCCTCGTTCCGCTTGACGGTGGCACGTTCGCGGCAGCCGACATTGATGTCAGTAGTAACGGTAGCTTCATCAAGCTGGGCAATATGTACGCCCAAGGTTCTGAGCAGCCTGGTGCCTACAACGAAACTGACGTTCACAAGCGGAGCAACCCGTTCATGATCGTCAAGGGTCGTCACGAGGTGAGTGGCTCACAGGCTACCAACATCGGCTGGGTCAACCTCGGCGGTGGTGAGTACCGTTGGTTTATGTACGCAGAGCAGGAGGCTCGGAAGCGTTTCGAGGACCAGCGTGAGATGATGCTCCTCTTCGGTGAGCAATACATCACTAGTGCGGGTGGCACGGATCTCACGGACGACCTGGCTGGATCTGACGGATACTTCTCGCAAGTGGAGACTTTGGGTATCAATGTTTCTGGCGCCAACGCTAACCCGATCGACAGCTTTGCTGAGATCGATGACATCATCCTTGAGCTCGATAAGGTCGGCGCTCCTGCAGAGTACGCCATGTACTTGAATCGGAAGCAAGACTTGGCCATCGATGATATGTTGGCTTCTGGTATCGCTACGAGCGTCACGGCAGGTCTGCCTGGTCAGTTCGGTGCGTTCCAGAACAACGCTGACATGGCTGTACAGCTTGGCTTCAAGAGCTTCACGCGTGGTGGATACACCTTCCACAAGCACGATTGGAAGCTGCTGAACGACCCCACCCTCCTCGGCGCCAGCACGGTGTACCAGGGGGCTATGGTCCCGCTGGCCAACGTGGCTGACCCGCGTACTGGTAATAAGGCTCCGTCCTTGGCCATGTACTACAAGGAGGCCAACGGCTACAGCCGTCAGATGGAGCACTGGGTGACTGGTGGTGGCGTGTTGGGGTACAACAACAACGGTGATGCAGGTCGCGACCAGGCGGTCTTCCACTACCGTTCGGAGTGTAACCTCGTGGTTCGTGCTGCTAACCAGCACGTTGCAATCAAGGGATAATCATTTGGAGTGAGGGGAGGGGTTTCGGCTCCTCCCCAAGCTTCATAATCACAAACGATTATGGCTAAATTTTCACACACATTCCCTGGGCCAGTGGTTGTCTCCAACAAGATCATCATCTCTGATGCTTGTGCGCAAAGCACCAACACTAATTTTGAGATTGATCAGCCTGCCAATAGTATTATCGATAAGGTCTTCGTGCGTGTCCTAGGGGGTATCACGGTAGCATCAGCAGTCGATGTGGGCTTCAATCTGGGCACTGCCACTGACCATGCGGGGGGACAAATTGTCGGTGCTGTCGCGAACGGTATTCTTGACGGTAGTGATGCATTGACTGTTTCTGCAGGTAACGTCTTTTCCTTCACCGTCGCTGGTGGTGGTGCAGCTACGCCTGGCGTAACAAACGGTACTGGCGCGTTGTTGAGTGACGCCCGCACCTTGTATGGTCGTATCACCACTGGAGCTGCTGCTGTTACTGGTGACAATCAACTGGAGATTTCTGTTGTTTATACAATCTTTGACTGATGGCTTCAATAATGCAACTCACTGAGGTAGTCTGTGCAAACCTGCAGACTGCAAAACGATACGACGACTTCTTTGATATCGTCGTTGTTGATGCCGACTTCACGGCTGTGGCTGGCAAGGAGTACGGGCTGAACAAGGCAGCAGGCATTGCTGTCACGCTCCCCGCCTCTACGCCTGGCGCCCGCATCAGCTTCTTCAACGTTGCTGATGTCACGTCTAACAACCACGTCATCACTGCTGCTACTGGCGATTTTCTCAAGGGCTACGCCTTTACTCGCGATGAAGCTGATGGCGCCGCTAACGACTTCACGTACTTTGCACCTGACGGGGATGATTTGGTCATCACCCTCAACGGTAGCACGACAGGTGGTCTGATTGGCGATCGCATCGAGCTTATCGGCACGCCGACTGGCTGGAACGTGCGCTGCATCCTGAGCGGTGCAGGTACGCTGGCAACTCCGTTCAGCTGATAGCACATCTGATACACGAAAAGGGCCCCCTAGTGGGGCCTTTTTTATTTGTATTTTTGAGAGATGGCAAAGTTTTTCCTGTTCCGTAGAGAAAACCCGACTGTCTTTAGCGAGGAGGTATCTAATACTGGTGACAACCTATCAGTTATTGCTATCCCTGCCAGCCATGTCTCGCACATGAAGGGGACCGCAGGCAAGGTGACCTTTGTATTCAATGATGCAGGGGTGTATGAGCAGCATAGCACAAGCACAAAAGAGGCTCTGCGTAAAACCAGCATCGATGTGGCTTGTCCAGAGGGGGAGGAGTTTAGCCTTATTCGTGACGTACTGGATTTCATTGCCAATGACAAGTCCATTAAGAATACAATGGTGTTCGACGCTGTCACGGGCAACTCAACCTTTAGGCAAGCACAGCTGAGTACAGCAAACAGTATCGCAGCGAAGGTGTACAAGCAGCCGACAGTTATGGCTACGCAGACCATCAGTAATGATCCCGCCGACACGGACATCACAAGTACTGCAACGACTACGATTGCGGGCGTGGCGTTCCCATCCGCAAGCACTAAGCCGATTATTGATTATAACGACACTGGTTTTACAGGCACTATTGGAAGCAATGTTGGTGGTAGCCATACTTGGACCAACCTCGGTACTGGGGGGACCACCTATGACATCAATGCGGACACAGGTAATCCGCTGCATAGCAGGGCGAGAAACAACAACCTCGCTACGGATGCTGTGACAATCACTGCGTCTGACGCACTGCATCTTAATAATAAGCTGACGGTAGCTGGTGAATACACGATGTACATGGTGTATGGATTGATTGCTCGGTTACAGATGTACCCTATCTATGGCAGCAGTTCCAGCGCTGCTGAAGGTTTCGGTAGAGGTGATACAAAGGACGTTATGTCCTTTTCTTTCGACACGGGATCTGCTGCACCAGCAAACGTATTGACAAGCACAACAGACTTTGGAACCAAGGCTTCACGATTACAAGACCCTAAGCTTGATGATGTCGCGGCGCTAGGTGCTAACAAGGCAGGAGCGCAGATTTGCTACGTATGGGTTATCAGAAGGGATAAAGACTTTAACATCTATATCCATGACTATCAAGGAGATGTGATTGGATACATCCCTAGAAAAGTAGAGGGCACACAGAAAACCGACGGGGACTTGAGTGTTGATCGCCTCGGTGGGGACGGTACTGGAACGGAGTGGAAGGGGGAGCTTGCTAGGTTTGGAGTCATCCCGTCTGATATCGGTAGCTCAGAAGCGGCTCGTATTGCCCAGGATTTGTTCGCTAGATACAACTACTATTCTTTTTAGTATATTTGTCTGAACAAATTCAATTAAAATGAGTGAAACAACTACCCGCAGGGCGCCAGGTCGTCCGCGTAAGACTGAAACTAAACCAGTCGAAGTCGCTGAGACTCCAAAGCAAACACAAAAGAAGACAGTCCTCAAGCGTAAAGAGGCCGTTAATTCCAACGCGGAGTTTGAGATTATCCGCAACGGCGGCATTGTCACTATGCTCCCGCAGAAAGGTGTAACTGTTTACGATCCTGAAAAAGATACTGTCCGTGAGGTGCGGTACTGCCCTAATGAACCTAGCATTTGGACTGATGAGCAGGGGGAGAAGGCCAGGCGTGAAGCAGTCATCTTTCGGGATGGGCGCATCTTTGTGCCAAAGAATAAGCCTAACCTGCGTAAGTTCCTGGAGGTTCATCCAGGTAACGAAGCAAATGGAGGGGGGCTGTTCCGAGCTGTAGATAAGAAGAAGGAGGCTGAGGATCAACTTCAGAAGGAGTTCTTGTTGAACGATGCTATTCAGCTGGTGCGTGAGAAGCCCATCGAGGATCTCCTCGCTGTTGCCATCTATCATGGGGTGAACATCAACGTGTCTACCAGCGACATCCGATATAACCTGTTGCAGGTGGCGAAGAAGAACCCGTCAGATTTCATCCAGTCGTTTGACAATCCGCAGGTACAGGCTCGTTCTATTGTGCAGCAAGCAGCGGATTATCAATTCATCAATGCCAAACCAGATTCAGTGCGGTGGTTTGATAGCAACAAGGTGATAGTATCTGTACCTGCTGGCATGGACCCTATTGATGTACTCACCCGCTTCTGCCTGACTGAGAAGGGTGCGTCGGTGTTGAGCAACCTAGAAGACAAGCTGGCGAAGCTTGCCTAAGTCTTTGACACACAGCTGAGAAGGCCGCCAAGCGCGGCCTTTTCTTTTTTATATTTGTATACTATGGTCAGTATCGTTAGGGTATACAATATTGTTCGCGATCTGGCGAATAAGGATCAGAAGGGATTCATCGCCCCGAACGTATTTACTTCGTTCGCCCGTGTGGCTCAGCAGAACATTTATAACGAGATGTTCAATGAGATGAAGCTGGCTACGGCACTGCGAAAATCTGGTCGTGACTCAGGTCGTGATAAGTCGGCATACAAGATGGTTGAGGAGGACCTCTCCACATACATCAACAATATGCTGATCACCACAGACATCGATGCGTATGCTGATGAGGCGCCCGATCCTAACGACCCAGACCAGACCATTACGGTCAATGTGAATCCTGATGGTGCGTTTACATTCCGTCGCCCCTCAGACTTTGGCCACCTCATCTCTATGCAGCTGGAGGGGACAAACACCAGCGTCGAACTTATCTACGATTCAGAGAAACTGAACCGTGTGTTGAACAGCAACCTGTCTACCCCTACGCTAGAGTTTCCTGTAGCCTTGGAGATGAATGAGGTCTTTCAGGTCTTCCCCACGGATGTTACAGGTGTGGTGATGCGGTACTACAGGCAACCACAGTCTAGGGCTGAGGCTGCGGTTCAGCTGAATACCTTAGATGCAGCAGGCGTAGCGTTCGCTGTTAACTATGGTTTGGGTGAATACATCCCAAACAGCCAACCCACTTTCGTGGCCAACACAGTTGACGACGGCACGGGGTTCATCATCCCAAACCTTAACAGCAGCAGGGGGTTTGATTTACCTGCGCACTATATCCATGAGGTGGTGATGGAGATCTGTCAGCTTATTGGCGTGCGCTTGCGCGACAATGTCTTGATGCAATATGGAATGATGGAAACCCAAGCTGAGTAATGCCACTAACAAACGTAGCAGAAGATGCAATGAATCACGTCAGTCTCCGCCAGGTGATTGACGATTTCATTATTACTATGGACACTGATGACTACATCAGTAACGTCAACGACGCCGCGATCCGCAACGTAGCGCTGCGTGGTATCCGCGAGTTTGGATTTGACGTCACCAGTCGAGTGCGTTCTCTCAAGCGGTCCATCGACACGGCGACGAATACCGTGGCTCTTCCTGACGATTTTGTAGACTTGATTAAGTTGGGGATAGTATCAGATGGTATCGTGTATGTGCTTGGTGAAAACAAGAACATCAACATGAGCCAGATCATCGAGGCTGCTGACGCGAACGGGGATATCGCAACTACCGATAGCCAAGATGGCCCTTTAGACATTCCTGCAAATTTTATTCAGAACCGTGATGACGATGGGACTGATACTGCGGGGGGTGGTAACGGGGAGAATGACTACGACTTCTACGTGTTCCAGAACTACCTGTACCAGGGTGGACTTGGTAGGTTATATGGTGCTGGGGGTGGTCACTTGCGGGGTTACTATCGCATGAACCTAGAGCAGAACAGGATTGAGCTAGATACAAGCTCTGATATTTCTGAGGTTGTGCTTGAGTATATCGCCGATGAAGCTCGATCTACTTACCCTGTGATCCATGTGTATGCAGAGGAGGCCCTGCGTTGCTATATGTACTACAAGCTGTGTGAGCGCAAGTCAACGATACCCGCAGGGGAAAAAGCCAGGGCTCGACAGGAGTATTACAATGAGCGTCGCAAGGCTAAGGCCCGCATGAACAACTTCACAAAAGAAGAAGCATTGAAAACCGTGCGTCAAAACTTCCGACAGTCACCGAAGCACTGATGATCGATAAGATTTTTCCTCGCATTTTAAATTCCAGCAAAGACAATCGGATTCGCTCGAAGACCGAGATGAACGACGCTTTGAATATCGTCGCGACAGAGGATTTTGATGCGTTAGGCGGTGCGAACGAGGGGGGTGACGCTGGGGTTATTAAGCCTCAAAAGGGCAATGAAGCCAGGCCTATCAAAACGTATGACCTTGATGCTGTATTCCCCCCTACGCCTGCAGTCAATAGGCGGGTCCTAGGCAGGGTGGTTGACTCTCGTGCGGGGGTTGTGTACATGTTCATCTATTCGGAGACGCCGAGTGAGATGGGGGTGTATGCATATGATGCTTACGGATTTTTGCCAGGTGGTGATCAGGCATGGCGACCAATCTACACGACTAGTGAGTTCCAGTTTAGCTCTACAGGTAGGGTTGTAGGGGATGTCGTGCACATCACTGGTCCTAACGATACGTTCCGTCCCATCCTGTATTTCACAGACAACGAGAATGAGCCACGCAGGATTGATGTCTTGCGCTGTGTGGAGAATGGATATGACCCTACTGGCTTTGAGTACACAGAAAACAGTGTTGATGACGTCGATGTCATTACTGCTTGCACCAAAGCGCCCATTCACCCGATTCAGTTTGAGTTTCTGCCCGACCCCGAACGCGCCCAAAGCAACTTCCGTCGGATCCCTGGTATGCAGTTTGCGTATCAATGCATCTACTACACAGGCGAGGAGTCTGCGATTTCGACATACTCGGATATCGCGGTGCCCGAAGAATACTTGCGGCAAGGCTTTACTGCTACACAGCTAGAACTACCGAAGTTTTTACAGCTGGTGGTTCCTTCACAAGTTGATGGGATGCCCAACTTCTCTGAGGAGGTTCAACGCATTCGCTTGCTGGTTCGTCAAGGTAATATAGGGGCGTGGTATGAAATCGATGAGGTTGATTGGACGAGCGTCGGTGGCGCTCCAGTTGTCTACAACTTCTACAACGACGAGGTACTGACGGGGTTGACCAATGAAGAGCAGAATAGAGACTTCGATGCGCACCCACAGGTAGCTGAGGCTCTAGCTGTGGTTGAAAACAGATTGTTCTATGGCAACTACGTAGAGGGATTTGATGAGGTTCCTCTAGAGGCGAATGTCAACGTGTTGTATCAAGACAGGCCTAATGAGTTTATTAATATCAACATCCCCGTCAGTCCTGTAATTGTCCCTATGGACAGCGAGCTAACTCTTGCGGGTGACCCCACGGCGTTTCGTGAGAAGTCTACAGGGTTTGTCATGGACCTTTCTCAACTACCTGATACGCTACCAGACGGGGCTGTTCTTACGTGCTTGATCCGCGTGGCTTTTGGTGGGGCAGTAGAGGCATATCAGGGAGCGAAGAACTTTCACGCCAATCAGCTGCTTGGTGACGGATTAAATGCCACCAACGCTCAAACACTCGACTTTACGCAAAACAACGCCCTCCAAAATGGGCAGCTCCCAGGTGAGAATTATGCCTCATCCAATACTACTGGAACTTTTAGTCTGAACGGCACGCTTCCTGTAGGCTTTATTGGTGAGGGTGTAGGTAGAGACACGCTTCGGTGGCAAACCATAGCTCAGGCGCAAAGCGTATTTGGTACACCATACGAAAATGGCGCTCGTGTTGGCGGACATGGTCTGTCGCCATTACGATTCCGTGGACCGCAAGGCGCATCGGAGCAATTGGTCTTTAGTTTTACTGCGACGGCACAGGGGGCAATCACGAATCCTCAGACGTCAGTACGCGATGTGCTTCGGTATGGGCTACAGGGCAGCGACTTCTTAATTCAAGGGTGGGAGGTTACGAACTCGCAGATAACCCCTTCGTATGGATTTGACCTAGGTTTAAAAGATCCAACCGAGAGCCCTGAGTATCAAGCTTATTTGAATGATCCTGCAACTGCACCTGACGGCATAGAAGGGGTAGGGCAGATGTTTTTGGGCACTGGCCCTGAAGCTCCAGGCTCTGGGCAGGAAGCAACTTACAGCGTAATCAATACCGACACTCCAGAATACGCTATCCTCCCAACCAAGAATTCGGCACATAGAGATGTGGCTAAGCTCATCTTCCCCGTGGGCTCCGCTACGGCCAATGATACTTACGGTACGGTGGCCAGTGTCTGGAATTCTAACGCAGCCCAAGGATTTTGCATTGTCAATTCAGCAACCTTGAGTTTTCGGTTGAGGGCCATGCCAACTATAACTAACGATCCGCTGGGATCTCTGGTCTTCTACCTTGAGTTGGACCAGGTGGGCGACTGCGACGTGCGTACCTGCCTACCTATCCTTAATCCAGGGGGTATCTTAGATGGGGGTGTTGGTCCTTTTGATCAACCCTTGCGCTTTGAGGGGTGGCGGGTATTCTCTGCATCTTACCTCAACCAATACAATGTTCTGGATATGCCTTCCGCAGATCCCAGAGACATGAGTGCATTCCTGGCTAATATTGCGCAGGGCGATGATAATGATTTGCTGCCCCTAGATAGGCGTGCCCGTTATCTAGGCTTCTTGTACAGCCAAACCGTTGGGGTCGGTAACCCTATTCCTGGGGGTGATCTTTTTGTAAATAACAGAGAGAGGAGGGAGCAAATTTTGATTAGTAATAACCTGGAAGTCAATGAGGTAAACCTATTTGGCATTGGCTTTGAGGCAGTGGGGACATCATTGCAGGATGGTGAGTCACACCCCGCTGTATATCGGGGGGAATACCTTGACACTGAGAACTTGGAGAATGGTTTTGACGGTTTAGACCACGTCTTTACTCCCAACGATCCAGACATCGGGTGCTATGGCACTATGGCGGTGATGTACGGTTGTGCGGCGTGGGCTACTAACTTTCCGCAACACTTACAAGGTGCACAGATTGGTGACTTGCTGCCCACTCCACTCATCTTTCAGTCCGCTTTTGAGCGGATCGGGGGGTCGCTTATTAATTCTGGTGGTGTAGGGGCTGCGACTGACGGCGCTGGCGGCGGCGCTCAATTTTATGAGTTCGAGACTAGCGTACCTGAGGGAACGGCGGGGCCTAGGGCAGAGATTCAAACGGACATATTCTTAGGCGAGTCAGACCTGAGCGGGGCCTTTAGGAGTTTTAAGACCAACGCCACTCATGCTTTGGGTATCATCCACTACGATCAGCGTGGACGCCCAGGCAATGTCCAGCCTATTGATCCTGTCTTTGTTCCAGGGTATTCACCTGCAGAAAGAAATGGCATTGGCTTTCAAGGCAGGGTGGCTTTGCAAGTAGAACTACTGAGCGACCCACCAGATTGGGCATTCTACTATCAGCTTGTGTACGCAGGCAATAGCACAGTACAAAATTTTATTCAGTACAGTGTGGGGGGTGCTTACCATGCTATTGATGGCGCAGAAGAGCAGCTCAATAACCTTTACGTTTCTCTGAATCACCTTCAATTCCACCCGACAGTTTCGTATGCTAATGCCTTTGGGGCGGTGCACCCTGACGGCACAAGCGACCTGTATGTGTACTCCCCTGGTGATTACCTACGCGTCATCAGCTACTACACTGATGCTACGAACCAGGTCTATCCAACCAATCTAATCTTTGAGATTGCAGGGCAGGTGACATTGACTGCCGACGCAGATACAAACCCTCTTATGGAGGCGGATAATGTCCAGGCTACGCATTTGACTGGACAGTTCCTAATAATCAAGGATAATCAAGATGCACAGGGATTTAGATTCAGTGATGTTATTGTTGGGAACAATGCGGCTAACACTACTTCCACTAATTACTGGAGGGGGCGCTGCATTGTGGAGATCATTACCCCCCGACGCATAGCAGAAGGGGAGGAGATATTGTATCGTGAGACCTCGCAGGTGTACAATGTAGGTCGAGGTAATACGGGTGTGTACTACCAGACGCCAACACTGTTGTTTGACAATGGCGACGTATGGTGGAGAGCTGTACCTGTAAACGTTCAGGATTATCAAAACAGTCAATTCCTAAACCTCATTCAACCAGAGGTTGATGACCTAGGCAATGAGAACACCTTCCCCACACAGGCGCGGTTCCGCAGCGTGTACTTAGAAAGCACAACTTTCAATGACACCTTCCCTGGCTGTGATGTAAATGGGTTGGGTAAAGTCAAGAGATACAAGCCAAACGCTACGCAAGTACGCAGGTTCTCTAGCGTGATCTATAGCGACGAGAATAACTACAGTGTGCGGCGTCTTAGGTACACCGTGTTCAACCCATACCTAGCTCCGTTCAAAGACCTGCCCAATGAGTTTGGAAATATCAACGCTCTGCTCAACTACAACGACTCGCTCTTTGTTGTGCAAGAGGATAAGGCGAGTATGCTCCCTATAAACAGACAGATCATTAGTGATGTGCTAGGGGCAGAGAGCTTGATTGCAACCAGTAAAGTCGTGGGCAATCAGCAATTAATTTCTGGGCACGCAGGGGCAGACAACAATAGGGAGAGTGTTATCAAGGTCGATGACAGCGTGTACTTTGCTCACAAAACCAACAAGCAAGTGTATCGCTTCAGCCCCAAGGGCGGGCTCCAGGTTATCTCTGACGCAGGCATGAACGCCTTCTTCGTAGATGTGTTCGAGGACTACGGCTACGGGGACCTGGTTCGTGTGGTCAGTGGATATGATCCGCTAAATGACGAGTATATCATTACTGTGTTGACCACTGAGGCGTTGGCAGAACCAGGCATTAATGAATACACGCAGCCCAATTTGGGTCTTTTGACCGATGTAGGTCTCGGAGACGGGGGTTCTGGCTTTGGTGAGGAAGGTGAAGGCGTAATTGATTGGGATACTTCATATGGCGGTCCCGCAACAGATTACACGGATGAGATCATAAGTACAGGTGGCACAGCGCCCGATGGGGTTTCTCCTACCGAAAACGATGGGTGGCCAGCGCCGAATGGAGATGGTATTGGCAACTCTGGCAAGGGTCAAATTGATGTTGTTGTATTCAATCAAGGTATAATTGATGATACCTCTAATGGTGGTACGGCTGGATATGCTGATCCATATGAACCAAGCAGTTACACAACCCGTATCCAACTTGGAGGCGGATTCAATCCGTTTACAGTAGATGTCAGGGAAATATGGCCTGTTGCTTTACGCGAAACCCTAGGACCATGGACATGGAATGGTCCAGGAGATTCGCAGCTAAGTTTTGATGGTGATACCACAATAACGGGCATTCCGCAAAATATTAATGGCAATCCGAATCCTAATAACCCGATCTCATCTTGGGTGACTTTTGATCTCAATAATATCGATGCGTCCAATTACAGAGCGAGGTTAGGCGAGGGGGAGGTGCTGTTTGGCAATCTTTCATTGCGTGGTGCAGTCGAAGTCCGCAAACATTATCTCGTTCAGAAAAAGAACGAGCTCATTGCCAGTATTAAAAATGGTCCAGAAACAGAAATACTACAGCTGATCAACCAACTACCAGGCGATCTTGATAATGTCATTGCGCAACTGACTACGCTGGGTATAAACAATGACCCAAATATTGCAGCTTTGCTGAACCAAACACTGGTAGCAATTACTGACCTGGAACAATTCGCTTTGACTGTATTGGGCAGTACTACCATTCAGACCCTGAGCGATCCAGATGGTCAGACTACCCTGGTCGGTGGTTTTGGTAGCTTTACTGAAACATCGTATCCATTAGGACCTATCGAGTACAATGTATTAAATCAGTTTAATTCCCTTCTGGCTACGGTAGGGGATACATTCATTCCGCTTTTGGGATTGGAGGGCGTAAACTTATCGTCTATTTTGACAGATTTAGCATCGGCCAATGCCACCTTGCGCAATCAAGTGGATGTGCTAACGGATCAAGTACAGGCATTGAGTGACGCCACCTTGAATTTCGATGGGGGTGAACCACTTATTTCAGGTGTGACATCTACACAGTTGGAGTCGTCAAGCATCAATACAATTGCTCAGGATGGACTCCTGACATACAGCGACGTAACACGAGATTTTGATCCTCTGATTCAGTTTATTATTACCAACAATGCCACGACTGCTGATGCCCTAACCCCAGACCTAGGCGCCCAATTTGTTGCGCAAGTTTTGGCCGATATCGGAGAGACGCTGCTGAGTCAAATGCCAAACGTCGGTGTTGATCCTACAACTATATCCGCCTCTGAATTTTCTGCTAGTCAAAAATTGGCACAGCAATTCATCAGTCTACGAGATGATCCAGATGGCATCCGAGCTTTAACGAATCTTGACGGTTTTACTAATCCACTGAATATTACTGGTGAGGCATTGCTTACGTCCCAAGATTTAGGCAATGCGCTAATTTCTTCTGGCGCTACAGACGCTGATGGTGCTTTCCTCAACCCATTTGCAATATATCAACCACTCGTTAAAGTTGCTGGTCTACGAGGAATCCAGATAGCCACGATGATGACAGAGCCTGATGCGCTACAAGTCTACATTAATATGGCTGAGGCAGCTAATCTTAATATTGTAGCGATTGACTCGAATCCTTCAGCGGGCTTCCATCTGCAAAGATACCCGTGGGTTCGTGCACAACTAAAGAATTTAGAGGCGGGGCGATATGACGTAAACCTAGCTACAGGGTCATATACGTGGATAGATCAATCATTATTCCCCGTTGAATTCCCGTGGGAATCTGCGTCATACCAGGCTGGATATTGGGGGACACCTGGAGTATTCGAAGGTGGCTCACAAACGAAAGACAGGCTGGACTTAGGAGATAATTTCTGGAACCTACTTATCGGCGCCTATCCCCCTGGGTTTGTTTGGCAGGTTATAGGTGATACTGGCGCTGCTATGCAGGAGATTATGATTCTTATGGAGCCTTACGCAGACATGCAGGAAGGGACCAGTTGGTCTCCTGAGCTCACCCAAAAATTTATTGATGTTTATACCAGTCAAAATATACCTGATTCGACCTTGATTGCTAACCCCGCTGTATCCCTTAATCCATTTCTCCGATTTGGTGCTATTGCCGACAACGTTCAGTTGACAGAAGACCAAGTGAATACTGCTATAGTAAATGCTATTAACTATACAACTCCTAGTAATGCCTAATACAGTAGCGTTCAGTCATAAAGGTGGGTATTGGAAGACACGCTATAGCTTCTATAGCTATTGCTATGCATTCCTTGACCGCCTATTCTTTAGCTTCAACCAAACCTTTGGGACGGCGCCTATATGGGAGCACAATAGTGAGACGGCAGGTCGTACTAATTTCTACAATGCGCAGGGCGGGAGTGCTATTGCTGTGACCTTCAACGAAAATGCGAGTAGCAATAAGATTTACAAAGCTTTTTCTTTGGAGTCAACCAACAACGTGAACGGCGTGTCCGTGTTGACGGTTAATGATAGTACTGTAGCTGCCCAGGCGGTAAACCCTACTGCCACCGTCTTAGAGGAGAAGGGTGGAATTATGTATGGCAGTGTCGGGCTGGATCAGAGGCTGACGGGAGCTAACGTCAAACTTGTAGGGGTGGTGCAGGGTGTGACCAATGGGGCCATAAACACTGTTGAGATACAGTTTATTGATGGAGGAGATTCGTACAACCTAGATGCTGATGGATCTACCAGATACTTTTTTGCCAATGTGCAAGACAACCCCAATGGGACTACTGCGACAACTTATTTTCAATTCAACGTTACAAACGTTATCAACCCCGTAGCATACAATAATATCCCTACTGCTCTGGCTCTAGCTCCGCTTGCAACCACTGAGTCTATCGGTACCAACGTTATATATTTTTCTGGGGGCGCGATCACACTCCCTGGTGCAGGTAATACCTACTTGTATTCTGCTACGCCAGGAGAAGTAAACGGTGAGCAGGCGCGGGGGCAGACTGTGAATGCTGTCATCACTTTAGGGGCCGCAAACTACGAATTGTACGCCTTGAATTTAGAATACGAAGAGACTGACTATGATCATCGTGATGAACGATACAATCGTAGGTCTGGCGGGGCGTCAGGAGCAAGCAAGCAAACGAGGCGTAGACAATAATTATTTACTTTTGCAATTACAATGTGGCAACTAATACCATTTGCAGTAGGGCAGACACTGGGGTATCTTGAGAATCAAGAGATCGGCAAAGAAGGTCAGGCTCTGGCTGCTCAGGGAGAAGCAGACTACGACATCACGCTAGGCAACCTGTCTCGCATCGCTGACGAGGTTGGCGTAGGGCAGCAGAGCTATAAGCTTCGCGACACGTACTACCAGGTGGCAGAGGAGCTATCTAAGGCGGGGGTGGCTGATGCCGATGAGCTCGCATCTCAGATGATGGCGGGCATTGGTGATGCCCGTGAGGAGATGGCTGCTGTAGGTAAAGTCAGCGATCTAATGAAGGGCAAGCGCGATGCACGCCTAGAGGGTGCGATGCTGAAGCTGCAGGGGGAAGCTGGTTTAACTAAGCGCAGTGAGGGGTTGGAGGATGTCAAGCGTGGCATGGAGTTCAACATCGCTGACACCAGGGAGCGTGATCTGGCCCGTATCAATACGGGTATGGACGCATACTTTGGATCTAAAGCTGCCACTGCGGAACAGTTTGCTGCTGCAGGCAACACCTTGAGTTCATCACTCATTGCCGCTTCAGGGACACCTGACCAACGGGCACTAGCTAGAGCGCAGAGGCGAGGGCAAAGTCCGACAGACTTTGGGGACATGGATTACCTAAGTAAGGGTGACACCGCGTTTGAAAGGGTGACAGGCAGCCCCCTGCAAACCTTTGAGGGTTCAGAGGGTACCCCTTTCGCAATTAACAACAGTCAGTTTGCTCAGAGCCCAGGCGGATATATCAACAACATTAGCACTGGCGTATCTATTCAAGCCCCAACCTACCCACTTCTCCCCTTCGATCCCGACGGATTCCAAAACTTCACTGGCACCTTGCCTTACGGTGGCTATGGGCTTGAGCAGGGTGGCTACATCGCCGAGGGTGGCGGTGTAACTGAAGGGGAGTTTAGTCACGACACAAACAAGAAGGCCATCATCGACGAGGAGAATGGACAGAAAGAGGGGGAGC
>Ga0208899_1000011_pt1 | contig 100489 bp, 109 predicted proteins | sample VirMetDEL_Nov_24_FD_184518 | JGI IMG/M metagenome (GOLD analysis project Ga0208899, IMG submission 184518) | Aqueous microbial communities from the Delaware River and Bay under freshwater to marine salinity gradient to study organic matter... | ecosystem: Environmental > Aquatic > Marine >... | reverse complement strand
CACGTATTACATAACAAACTGGCGGGGGCTTAACAGCCCTCGCCTTTTTTTATTTTCAAATTTTACCCTCACACGGATGATGATAGTTCCCTTGATGACGTAGCCCACATCATAGCGTAGTTAGTATATAAAAGAACATTGTAACCAAAACTCTATTTCCAATCAAAAAATAAAGTTAGTATATAAAGGTCTAGTAATAGAAGAAATCATGTCGAAGACTAAGAAAGAAAAATGGATAAAAGTGACAACATACAGAAATCAAAGTACATATCACACCAAAATTAGACGTAGTGATATAACAGCAGTACAATTTGATGTGTCGGCTTTGAGTAGTGATAATGGCGGTGTGGTGGATATACATGTATCAGATACAATATTTGCTGTTAATGTAAGAGATAATGATGAACTACATAAGTTGTTAACAAGAATAACAGGAGAGGGAATATAATGAATGAAGATATAAGTGATAAGATAGATAATGATGAATGGGAAGAAGGTTCGCTCAAGTCCTTTGAGTGTCCTGATGGCGTAAAACGTCAGTTCAAGTGTAGTAGCCAAAATGGGTATGGTCAATGGACTGGTGGTTGGGAACACACTGAGACAGGGCAAATATATGGAATAGCAAGTTGGGGAAAACGCAAATGGTTACAGAACCAACAACAAGAGACAGTTACGAAAGATAACATACTCGGTGCAGAATCCACTGATGGAGTTATAGCCTTAGAAGTAGATGTAATCACATCACCGCTTAGACATGAAATGCAAAGTCAAATGCATTGGTGGTTTGAGCAAAAAGATATAGACAAAACTAAGTTAGTTCCTGTAAAGTTCCGTTGGAATAATCCATATGCATACAACGGAAGTTATACTTTACAGAACGGACCACTACAAGGTGAAACGGTGTACGAAGCAATTCCAGCGTGTATACCAAGGGGTTATTATGCAGGTATACAAGATAAAGAATATCTTACAGGGAGTTTAACTGAAGTTATTACGGACAAAAAGTATGTGAATATAGATGACGTTAGTGACATTGTTATGATACCATCTGGAGGTAACTGATATGGGTAAAGCGGAAAGACAAGGGCAAAATCGTTGGAAAAGATTCATTGATGCTGGTGTAGTTGAAGAGACTTTGCTGTGGACTGATAATCCAATAGAAGTAGATAACACACTTGGTCGTACTAGAGATACTTTAGGTCTTTGTTGGCCTATCGATGCAGCAGTGGCATATACACTTGCTAATCATGGACCAAATGCGAAATTGACGTGGAGTGATATGGTAAATCAGAATACACGTATTGCTTCAGTGATGATGACGGGTGCAGTCGGTTACGGTAAATTACTTAACCCACTAAGTGTATCATGTGGTCATGATGAAGTAGATACTTACGATTATCATTTACCTGATATCAGTCATCATCATGATGCAAACGGAAAAAAGATACTGTGTTTTGCTGCATCGAGTCGCCCTTATGACCCATCTTATGACTCAGTAAACATGCCATCAGAAATAAGGTCAATGCTTAGTGTAAGACTTACAGAAGACAAACCATCATGGTCAATCAACCCTAACAAGACCAACTACACTGTACTTTGTCATCTTCGTGCATTACCTGAACTGTTTGATTGGTTGTGTGAAACACATGGTACAGACTTATTTTCTCTTGATGGTTTACAAACTCAGATGATAAAACGACAGACAAAAGGTGTTTGTGGCTTTGCTGAAGATGACCCAAATCATGGTTTTTGTAGTCATCATGACGCTCCTATGAAAGAAGATTGGTACATGGTAAAGGAGTCAGATTCAAGTAGTGACTGGAAAACAATATGGTTCAGAGGTAAAGGTACAGTTGTGCATAGTGGTTGGAACAACGACCAATTCAGGTCAAGACATCTTACACAACAACTCAAGAAATCACAAATTGTTGTATTTGATAGAGTGAAACGTGTAGCAGCACAAATGATACCTGAAGAGACTGTAATAAAACATGTCAAAGAATCGTTGAATCGTATGAAAAATTGGGATGGTCGTTCTCTTGTCGAGAAGCATGGTCGTGGTAAGACAGCGACACATTGTTGGAACAGATGGGATTGGCTTAATGAGATATCTGTTTGGGTTAGTGATACTCATAGTAAAAATAGACACGAAAACGATACTGCATGTAGGATTTGTTATGCGGCAGGTGAATCAGAAGATGACACAGGTAAACCAATATGTAGATGTGGTGATGGATGGAAATATGTCAAGTACAGTAGTAAACAATCATATGGTCATGAAATGGCTAAGTTTGAATGGCGACCTATTAAGCAACGTTCTGTATATGCTTTAGGTATTGGTCCTACAATACTGGGTGATTATATTTGTAATACTGCAAAAGAAGCAGCATACTATCGAGACATGATTATAAAGATGGCAACAAAAATGCCAGTTGCTAAGTTGAATAATAGAGTATGGGATTTGTCTAGTGGTCAAGAAGACATTGAGATACCAGCAGATAGCAGTGGTATCACTATTAGAGAGATAAAAGTTGATGTGAGGATGAAGTGGGATAAAAATCCTGAAGACTTACCTAATGCAGAGGAAATGAAAACGATGGTTATGTTTGGTAATCCTACTGAACAGAATGAAGCCTTTGATTTATGTAAACAAATAACCGCCACAGGTAGAATAGATTCTAGTTGGAGTGAGAAAATTCAGAACATCGTACCGATGGTACTCAAAAATACAGCAGATAATGTAATGAATGAACAAACAGGAGAGAACTAAGATGGATAAAGAATATGATGAAATGGATTTTAATGATTTATTTGACGTGCTAAAAGATGATGTTAAAGTAGACAGTGAGATTAAAGAGACAATCAATAAAGTCTCAAGTATTAAAGGAACAGTAAATCCTTCACGTACATCTCAAGTTGGGTCACAAAAGGCTAAGAGTTTCCTAAATTATGTAGATTTATGTAAGTCAGGACTAGGTAAATACAAGATACCTAATACTGAACTGATACTATTACAAGATAATTATGATATTGTATTGAGTGCTTTTGAAAGACTAGATGAGGAAAAAGGTTTTCTTAGAGCCTGTCCAGAAAATCCTAGACATGGTGTCTTGGAAAGCATAGAAGTTTCAATGGGCAACTTGGAAGAAAGATGGAACTACCTGCGTGGTGTAATGTTAGAAGAAGACCCAAACGGTTGCATGTTACTACAACCATTCATCCCTGCTACATCTAGCATGGTGGCTGTACCAAATGTGTATGCTTGGATTGGTCGTGACCATGATGGTATCACTGCTGGTAAGGACGGTGTAAAGATGTGTTACTTGTTCAATCCAAATGAGAAGTCATGCACTAAACACTTTGAGACCATACATCATGCACCTAATACATATGAATTAGAATATGTGTATCAGAAAGATGATAACTATCTGACAGAAATGTATGGTCATGGTTCATCTCATCTAACGCAGATAAGAGGTAGTGAACCGCATACAGTTCGTGGTCCACCTTTTGTATACAATAGACTAATAGATGGTAAAACAGTTGAAACACTTTCTAAAGAGATGGGTGCAGTACCCAACGGTGTTGGTAAGATAGATGTCAAAGATGTATGGAGAACAGAAGGTTTGGAAGAACTAGCGTGGTTAGAGGCTAACATCACTAAGGATAAGATGCCTGAAGGCTTCGTTATATCTCATCCTAATGGTTCGTTAGGTAGCCATGTTTATGCACATTGTAGGTCACATGGTATACCTTATATTGTGGCTGAAGTATCTGTTGGTGATGTGTGGGTAGAAGGTAGCCCTACACATGTTGCTAAAGAAGAAGGACTTCCAATTGACCCTGACCCATACAATCCATATCTACCTGATGATATTGCTGCTTTTGCTGATGGTTTAGAACGAAACAGAACACAGTGGCGTAGGCAACAAGGTTGGTTTGCACATTATTTCCACCAATGGTTATCAGGTTTCAATATGAATCCCAAACATAATGCACATTTGAGTGGTGCATTTTGTGGTTGGTTGGTCAAGTCAGCAGTTGGTTTATGTTTTGGTGAGTTAAGACATGCTTTTGGTATGAAGACTGATATGTCGATAGAGTTTACTCCAGCGATTGTAGCAGCAATAGGTAGTAGTAAGTTCATTGAACTTCATGATAAAGTATCACCTAGTAAAGACCGTAAGCACTATTATCTTGCATTGGAAGGTTACGAATTGACATATGAGGAAATGGAAAAAGCATTACGATGGTGTGGTAAACAATTCCAAACTGGTTGGCCGCAAAAGAATTTTGGTGGTAAAAAATGGGCTGAATGTGCTTTTGGTGTTGCTGATTTAGCATCAGCGATTATAAAGTTCAATAGTGATAAGAATGAATCTAACATACAAAAAGTTACTACACTTGCAAACATAGTAGAAAACTATGCACATAACACTGGTAATTTGTATAATAAATTCTTGGAGAAGACAGCATTCGATTACGGAACACTAAATGAATCAGACAGTGTTGTAGGTTGGTTTGCTCATGAGCAAAAAGATTTGAATAGAATGTTCAAGACTTATGAAGTGACTCGTACATTCTTGGAAGAGACATTTACTACGACTAGACCGGAGAATGATTGGTACGAATTGTTTGATTACTTGTTGAAGAAATCAACAATGAGTTACAAACATACACCTATCTGTGGTAATCAAGTACACAAACCCTTGCAAGTTACTGCTAATCTTTTAGGCCCAAAATGGCTACATCACGATACGAAGTACACTTTGAATGATGATTACTTCATACCATGTGGTCATGACGATTGTACTGTTTGCGATGAAAAAGATATAATTACAGTGTCACTGGGAATGGATAATCAACTTAGTTCTATGTTGCTTGCTGATGAAGCACCTTCGATTTTCTTTGCACTAGAACACAACAAATCGAAACTTATTACATACAGGGTGGCTCAAATGATAAAACAAAAACAATACGATGATGTAGATACTATGATGTTTGTTGAGGCTTGGAATGGATTAGACAAGGAAGACCCAATGTACAAAGTGTTGGCTCGTATGTTGAAGAAGCAACTCAAGAAAAAGATTGCCACAGATGAGGATTGGACGAATGAAGTAACTACTACAATAGCGGGAAGTGATTTAGAATGAATAAAATGAATTGTCATACAGGTAATCCTTTAGTGTTTGAAACGACTGATGGTGTAAGAGTATATGCTGGTGGTAATACACGTAACGGTGGTTGGATGAAAATGAAACCACTACCCGACTTAGCAATTGGTCCACAAGGTGTCATCCGTGTTGCACGTAGTTTTGACAATATACCTGATGGTTTCACTTGTGTCAACCATGTACAATCGTTGAATGCTCCACACATTATTGAGTTAGAGTGGCCTGATTTTGATATACCTAGCAACGTAGGTAGAGAGTTTTGGGTATCACTTGTTGCTGATGTAAAGGCTAAAGGTATCAAATCTATCTCTTGTCAATGCATGGGTGGTCATGGTCGCACTGGTGTACAGTTGGCTATCTTTGCACACCTTATGATTGAGAAGAAGAATCAAACATGGAAAGATGCAGGTGAGTTGATACAATGGGTAAGAAACAGTTATTGTACGCATGCAGTAGAAGCCAAATCACAACAAGAGTACATATCAACAGTGTGTCAAATACCATTTGGGGAAAATAAGGTAGAAACATTATCAAGTGGTACATCATTTAATTGGGATAACATAAAAGTAGATTCTTTCGATGCTGATGAAATTGAGATAGAGAGTGTGGGTAGTAAAAGTAAGAAGAAAAAACAAGTAGGTAAGAATTATTTTACTAGCGACAAAGGTAAACCTAAGACAATACCTAACACTCATATCAAAGGTTATGCCTTATACTGGTGTGATGTTTGTGGTCACTACGAATTCAGAACTAATAAGGTATCAGATGCTAAGTTGCCTTGTAGTGTATGCGGTAACATAGATGTGATGCATGAGATAGGTGAAATGAGTTTGGATGATAAGAACTACGATGAGTTCGCAGAAAAATGTGAAGCAACAGGTGATATGTTTCATCCAATTGAAATGCACAATGGTGTCAGTAAAATGTACATCATAGAGAAAGAAAAACCTAAACAGTTACGAATAGAAAAAGGTGGTATGAGATGGCAAGACAGACGATTCAAATGTGAGATAACTAATAGGATTAGACCACTTGCATTTGTGAGTATAGAAGATGATGGTATATACTCAACTGAAGTTGTGATTGAACGTAGAAAGGAAACAAAAAAAATAGAGAGGAAGTTAAATGATTGGTAATTTAGTATATAAAGGTCTAATAATAAAAGAAAATAAAAGAGGTAATAAAAATGATGAATGAACAAGAAGAAGAAAGAATGCAGATAAAATGTAACTACGACATAGGTAGGCTACACATACAAGGTGTGAGTAGTACCGTAAAACGTGGTCGAAAGTATGGTATCGCTTTGAAGATGCGTACTGCTGACGATGTTTCTATGTGGTTAAGAGAACAGCCAGCGATACTTAAGTCGGCTGCTTCAGGTGAATTGATGTACATACCATTTGATGTACTTAGGTATGCAGATGGTTCATATCAGATATTCATTAAAGGTAGTGAAGCAAATCATCCTGAAGGTGCTATGCTTGACTTACAACCACTAGACCAACCAGTACAACAGTTATTGGAGTTTGCAACAGAAGCGGAAATGGTAATTGATGTAGTTGGTCCACGATATGTACCAATGAATGGAGATGAAGAAGAATGATAATGAAATGGTTAAACAAAAAGATAGATGAAAGAATGATGAAGAAGATGAGTGAACTGATTAATAAATTTGAAGATACGCTTTACGAAGTAGCACATGATATAGATATTGATTATGAAAAATTAGCAGAAGCAATGTGTATTGACCCTGCTGATATTGCTGGTGAAATGAATGAGAGTGAGATTGCTGACCACTTAGAAATTGATTACTATACTTTAGCAGACAAGATAGAATATGAGACCCTTGGTCAATATATTGACTATGATGCGGTGGCAGAAAATGTAGACATAGACATAGATGTATCACAACTTGAAGAGTTCATTGACCATGAAGAATTAACAAAACACATAGATATGTCAGACTTAGCGGCTCAAGTGTATGGTAATTTCGTATCTATTGAAGATGTTTCATCAATAATAAGTGACATCAAAAGTATTGTATTAGCAGTACGCAAGGAGGAAGAGTGAATGCCATCGGACTTACAAAGACTAAGAAATGTACTTGAGTCAATGGAGAGAAAATATGCAGAAGACCTTGCATATCTTGTGTGGTTAGAAGAAACGCATAGACATCTCTATCCCGATGACGACATCTACACTGCTTATGAAAAAGCAACAGGTATTTTTGCGGAGGAAGAGTAATGATTAGTGAAGAATTAAAAAGAAAAGTAAGACAAGCAGAAGCGATAGAAAGAGCCATAGAAATATGTGAAAAGGCACAATATTATGTGATGGCGGCGTGTGATACAATAGGTAGTTTTGGAATACAAGAACCATGTGGTTGGGCAAGTGAGAATTGGGCTGATGTTGTTGAGGAATTAAATATACAATTAGGTGATTTATAAATGGTAACACAAAGAGAACGAAGAAGATTAAAAATGGTAATAAGAAGATGTATTGAAATGGATAGTTTATTTAGTGGCGTAGATGCTTTTGAGGTTGATAATTTATCGAAAAAACAAATAAAAAAATTGGTTCATTTTATGTATTTGACTACATCTGATTTTGGAGACCTTCTCCCACCAAGTTTTGAAAAAATTAGAGATGAAATAATTAATGAGATGGCGATGAAAGAGGTGACAGTATGAGTAAGTGTGACTGGAGAAGGGGTGATAACATTCGATACCTAAGAGGTGGTAGACATGTGGATGGTTCAATGTGGAGATGTAGTAAGTGCGGTGGACATATGAGTGGTGGGCGGCGTAGAAGCCCACCTAGAGATGGGTGTAGTGTGAGAGAGGTGATTTAGAATGAGTAATGAGAAAATGAAATTAGGAAGTATATGGAGAAAAGATACAGGCTGGACTTTGTTGGAATGGAATTGGGCTGATGAAGATATGTGCTTAGTACACATGGAGTACAATGATATTGACAAAGGTAAACAATTGTTTGTAGGATATTTGAAGGAGGTAGTAGAATGAATATATTTGTATTAGATAATGACCCTGTAAAAGCAGCACAAGCGATAGATTGTGTGCGAGTGCCGAAGATGATTGTTGAGTCAGCACAGATGATGGCATCAGCCCTACGCAGATGGGGTGCTACCGATAAGCAGATGCCACTGACTAAGAGTGGCACGCCCTACAAGGGTGGCTACAAGCATCACCCATGCACAGTTTGGGCAGGAGATAGTCAAGAGAATTGGATGTGGCTTGCTCATCATGCTATGCAGTTATGTGAGGAATACTACAAACGCTTCAACAAGATGCATAGATGTACTGACGCTATCTATCACATGATAGGTATACAGAAGATAATCCCTGACGCTACTCTCACACCGTTCGCTCAGGCTATGCCTGATGAGTACAAAGATGATGATGCAGTCAAAGCCTATCGTGCCTATTATCACAGCAAAATACACAGTAAAGGTGGTGTGCATTACAGACACACAAGCCCGCCTGATTGGTGGATGGGGGTGACAGCATGAACGAGATAAGATTGTCAAAAGAAATGAAGTTCATGTTATTACAACTAACGGCCTACAATGGTACACCTAAGAGAATGGCAAACATAGTACACGATGAGTTTATATTTTCCGTTGATACGGGTGGCAAGGCTAACCCTAAACTTCTAAAAGATACCATACGACTTTTGAAACATTGTGATTACTATTGGGGTGGAGATTATGTTGAAGAGTTCACTGCGGAAATGAAAAAGTTATTACCACATTTGGAGGTGACAGTATGAACTTCGATTTAGATTGGTTCGCAAGAGATAATCCTGATTGCATTACCAAGTGGGATATAGATGGTCCTGTTGAAATGCAACTGGTGCTTGACCGTGATGGTAAATTAAGGTGTACTTGTTGTAGTAAAGAGGTGACAGTATGATATTATTTAATCAAATACAAGGAACTTTGCGTGAACTTGATGAGAGATTGGGTAAGCAGTTTTTGATACCACCTGTGGTAGCAGACCATATTGAGGCTAGACGTAGATTGTATACTAAGGTTGTATCTAAAGTAGAAGATACTGGCACTACACACACTGGATGGCTAGAAGTTCATTCAGCCTTATCTATTGAAGATGGCATGACTCGGTTGTTGTTGTGTGAAGAACTAGCAGAAGCATGGAATGTACCATTGTCTTTCATGACTGCTTTTGATTTCACAATGTATTCTGAACCTGCTAGAATGTATATCATCAATAGAGGTGTGATGCCTCTACTTCAAAATGGTAAATCAATGCCACATCTATTACGTGTAGCATATGATGGTGCTTTAGCAGAAATGTGGGATATGGAAGATGTGTTAACACTACCACCTGCGTATGAGAGTTTGCCTCCGAGCGTCATGGAAAATTTAGACTTCGGTGAAAACAATATAGGATATGGAGCGTGGTTTGCATGAGGCGAAAACAAACACATCAATGGAAACATAAAGTAACAGGTGAAAGGAAAACATGGATTCCCCTAGAAGATATAGATGAGTACGACACAGTAGAGATTCAGCACGAAGATGATAGTCGTTTGAGGGATAGAACATGACGAAATCAATAAAGTATTGCATGCATCCCGTAGAAGATGGTAGATGTGGAAAACCGTTTACAACAAGTAGTATTAGAAGTTGGAGAATATATTGTGACGAACATGAAACAATGTCAGGCAATAAACCAAGGTCAACTAATACCTTTTCTAAAGTTCAAATTCAAGAAGAAATGAGAGAATATGTTTTGTCTGAAATGAATAGTAGAGCATTAACTAGAAAAGAACTTAATGATAAAATTACAAATTCTCAAATAGAGACTAACAAAAGAATCAATATGCTTCATGATATAGTTGCTGATATAACTAATGCAGATATGGAAGGATACACTATGAAAAAACATCAAGCAATGAAAGAAATAATCGAAAAACGAATAGATGTTTTGTTTGAAAAAGAAAAAGTAAATCCAATAAACAAAGAAGATAAAATAATGGGTTATATTGTAAAATTGAATGATAGGATTTCTGTTTTAGAAAAAGACTTAGATAGAGCATATATCGCACTTGGTAAAAAACAAAAACCACTAAAAAGAACAAATAAAAATAAAAAGAGGGAAGAAAAATGAAGAAAACTTGTGTTAGGGCTGAAGAAGCAATCATAAAGTATGCTGAAAAACATACACCGTGTACAGTGTTAGAAATTTTTGAAGGTGCAACATTGAAGAGTGGGAAGTTGTTAAGACTTAGCAATCATTCAATTAATAAATTTAAAATTAGTCACATATTAAAAAGACATAGCGGTTTTAGAGTAGACGATACAATAAAATTACATAGTTCAAGATATGGTATTAATAGAAAGGCTAATGTTGATGTTTGGGTAAAGGTGAAATGATGGCTGGTAAAGATGAAATGACAGTAGATGACATAACTGCTTCTGATGGTTTAGCAGATTATGACGATGAAGTAAAAATAGATATTCCTAATAGTACATTTAAAGGTAAATTTAGAGGAAAAGAAAGAATATTTGGTGTGTTAGCAATGGCAGAATCAGATATAGAATGCCCAACTTGTAACGAGTTGGTGAAAGGAAGTGCAATCATGTTAACCGATATCGGCATGATTACAGCATGTAAAGGTTGCAAAGTATACACTTTACATGAGGAGAAAGAATAGGTATATAAAGCGACATGATTTCGGAAGAAGAACAAAAGAGGTAATAAAATGAATAAAATAAAAGAAAAAGAAATAGAAATAAAATATATAGAAAGCGAACAAATAGATGGAGAAGTACACATATCAATTACTTTAATTAGTGGTGATATGTACACTTATTCTATTAAAAAGGAAAAATTGAATGAATCTGTTGATTGGCATTTGTGGAAAAATGAATATCCACCATTTGAGGAGGTTTGTTAAATGAACGAAAAAGTAAAAAAATTGATAGATGAAAAAACATTAATTATGAATAATATGATAGAAGAAAAAGAAAGTTTGGAGTACCAAGTAGAAGATTTAAAAAACGACATACGTGAAATATACAAAGACGTAATATCTGAAATTTATGAGATAGATTATGAGCAAATGGAAGAATGGGAAAGAAGCAATTCAGGTGTAATTGATATGTATATTACTGAAATGAATGAAAAGTATATTACTGAAATGAATGAAAGGGCTGAATATATGAAGATGAAAATGAAGGAGGGGAACTAGATGAGTAATTGGACAGACCCTAGAGTTGTTGATTGGGCGAAAGAACATTTTGCACATTCCCCTTTAGGTGGTGTGTGGAGTCCTGATGGAACAGGATTAATTTTCTTGAAAACAGATACTAAAGAGTGGACTTTACAGAAAGCAATACAACATCCTGCTTGCATTGAAACGTTGCATGGAATACGAACTGTTATGTTTGATTTAGGGTATTCTCTTGATGAAAAGAATACAGAATGGAAAGAACCACCGGCGACTTTAGAAGAAGCACAACGTATGGAAGTTGAAGAAAAGAAACAGATTGCTAAAAGTTGGGCTGATAAAGATGGTACAAAACTAATTGACATGAATCCCTACAATACATTCCCTGAATTTATAAAAATGGAAGATGTTTTACTAGAAGGTGGAGATACACAAGAGATAGAGATATGGGCTTACAGGTTATTGAATCCAAATACTGGTGAACATGTAGAGATTGACCCTGATGATTATCATTTACTAACTGATGATAGAGCGTTTATGAGGTACATGAACAGAGAAGGAGACATCATTCAAGCACTTACACGTAGAGAAATGATGGAAATGGCTGATGCAGGTGAACAAGGTTTACTGATAGGTAGTGTTGACCCTGTTACTAAAGAGAAGATTCCTCTTTGGTTGTACGGTACTTATTGTAAAGTTATAGACCCAAACGAGGAGGAAGAATGAATGACTGAAATTTGGAGAGATGTATCATTTGAAGGTAAATGGAAAAACGGTAAAGGTCATGTTGTCCTAAGCCAAATTGAATATTACAATAAACAATGGATAGACTTGAGAATCATGAATGTCCAAAGACCCGTTGGTGAATCCCAACATACAAGACATGGTGTAAGGCTTACACTAGAACAAGCGGAGATGCTTCTTCCGCAACTACAAGAAGCGATTATAAAAGGAAAAGAAGAGAGTGAAAAAAATGAAAGAAGAAATAATGAAAAGTAGATTAAGAGAAGTTTTAGAAAATAGAAAAAAAGGTATTTATTTAGACCCATCATATGGATTTCCCGATATACATACTGAAATTGCTTGGGAATTGAGAGATGATTTATTAAGAAAAGTCATTGAAGAAAATAAGAGAAAAGAAGAGAGTGAAAAAATATGAAAGAAGAAATAATGAAACAAGAATGGACTGATGGTATAGCAAAGGTATTGAAAGCCATTGCTGGACCGATTGCGAAGCAAGAGAAAGAACGACACAATGCAGATGAGGATTACTATGCTGACCCTCAATTGTATATACAGGATTTGGTAACAGGTGCATCTTTAATGATACAACCTGATGTACTTAAAACGACAGGAAAAACAAATGGTCGTGGTTATAGAAGTTGTAGTGCGGTTACACAACGTATGACTGCTAAGTTACCTACTAAGAAAATAGTAGGTAGATTGGTTAGTATGATGGTACGAAACTTTGTGCCTAAAGATGCCAGTCCTGAAGTGTACAGTACAATGGTTGCTAAGTTTATTGAAGATACTGCTGCGGAAATTGCTAACGAAAGTAAATGGTCGACTGATGATACAAAGTATGCAGATGCAGTTAACAAAGCAATTAGCGATTTGTTAGAACATACTGTATCTACTAGGGCTGGTGATACATTACTGAATGTCAAAGCAGTGCCGATGAATGCAATGGTTGAATTAACATCACCAATGAAAGAGGTGATTGAATGATTGACACAGACAAATACGAAGGACACTATACTTATCATGAGTCGTCAGTTGAATTGTGGAACACTGATAAAGCAGTTCCCAATGACTATGATATGTTTTGGGATACTAATTCTAATCAACTAAATGCAGATATAGAGCGAGCAAACGCTACCACGAATCTGATTGCAGACGCACCACTTCTTTTAGCCGAACTTAAACGCATGTATGAGTTCCGTGATAGGGTGCTTGCAGCCTTTGTTGAGATGCCTCATAATAAAAGAAGCCTTACCTACTTACTCAATTGGTTGGGCTACTGCAATTACTACTCGCATGATGATTACCTGAAGGGTTTGCACCCTCATTCACTTGGCCTCTTTGAGTTGAAAGATGAGTGGATGGAGAAGGCACAACAATACTTGGAGAGTGAAGAGGAATGAATGATACAGACGAACCTTACAACAGCAGCCTTGATGCAGCAGGAGATTACCAAGAGCAAATTGATGACTTGTTTGCAGAGGTCAAGCAAGCGAGGGAAATTGTGCCTAAGTTATCTCGCTTCATTGGTGAAATGATTCCGTGGATTGCCGATGAGCCTGAAGGTAATGGTATATTCGTAGGTGAGGCTGTCGAATGGGATTATGATGGTTCAGGTGAATGGGTACTAGTGAATTATAATGAAACTAGATGGGTAACAATGAGTTATATCGAGTCCGTATGGAATGGGGAGAGTGAAGAATAATGTTTGGTAATCTTAACACTTGTGCGATGTGTGATAAAAAAGCAAAATATATAGTAGAAAATTTAGCAGTAGGAACAAGAGTATTTTGTTCTGAAAAATGTTATGCTATATATGTGGGCTTACCAATTAGAGGTAATGGATATTATGGACTGGAGTTGATTAAATGATAAATTATGTAGAACCTAATGGGGAGATAATTTGCTCCTTCAAAGACTTAGATGATTTGATAGAAAACTTCCTTGATAATCAAGGTGGTCATTTTGTGCTGGAGTTGATTGAATGAGAGAATACGAATACATGGTAACACACTTCAAGAGTGGAGAATCTGATGGACCATTTGCTACTTACGAAGATGCGAAGGCTCACTACGATTCACATGATGAAGAGTGGTGTGAAGCACATTATATTGAGGAAGTGAGACAGAATGAGGAATAATTTACTATGCAGATGGTGTAAGGCTGATGTCCATTGGGGTCATGATAGAACACGTAAATGCCCTAAATGTAAGGAGGTTAACCGATGAATGAAGAAATTGCAATTGGTATGTTTCTGAGAGAAGTTAGATTTCATACTTGGATGGAGAAGAGAGTTGATAGTAAACTCGGTTTCAGAATAAGACAAAGAATAACAGTACCACAAGACATACTAATTTTGTTAAACGAATCAGACTTCATGGGTATAGAATGGAAAAAGAGTTTTAACAAGAAGATAGATTTGAAAAAGATATGTTATTACTTACAAAATTACATAGGTAAAAGAATTTTAGAAGAAGGTTTGAAAGATTATCAAAACTTTGTTCAATTCACTAGGGTACTTGCTAATCCATTTGACATCAAGAAAGCAAAAACAAAAGACCCAAACGTTGCTTTAAGTGCTTGGGAAGATGCAACATATGGTTTTTTACCACAGGTGATTGAAAGTGATGTCATTTGAAAAGAAAGCATATCAATTAGGTATGATGATTGACTTAACACCTAAACAGATACATGAGGCGTTAGATATATATCACAAAGTTTCAAGAGACAACAGTTGGAATTCTGTAAGAAATAATTATAGTTTGATGATAGATTGTATTTATATTATTGGAAAGAAATACAAGGTGGGTATAACGATAGATTCAATGATTGATTTGACTAGAGAATTATATGGAAAATCTACACAACCTAAGCCTCACTTGTGGAGGACAAGGTATGGAGTATGAGAAAAGTAATTTACTTGACTTAGCGACAAGAATGAAACAATATCAAGGTACTTTTGATGCATCTTTTATTACGACTTATACACATGCTAAATGGATTTTTGATTTACTATTTCCAGCAATGCCATATAAAGCACAATACATGCTTTCAGATATAGCAGATGAATTGAATGTTTTTGAGCCAGTGTTTGAAGACGTGTTAAAATCATTTGGTGACAGCAAAACGCCTCTATGGAAAAAATTAACATTAGCGTTAGTATCTGAAAGTGGTTTGAATTCAGTATCTTGGAATCAATTTAATTGGAATAATATTAGAGAAAGAAAGCAACAAGGTATCAAACCAAATTTTGTAAGTATTGCAAGAGGGTTAACTAAATTAGAAAATGAATTATTGTGGCCTTGTCTTTTAGGTCATCCACCAATTACAAAAAATAAATTTCTATGTTTCGTAATAAAACATCAGTTAGAACTTGACAATTACAAAGAAGCATCTAACATTCTTAATGGTTTACTAAATGATAATGTCGCCCATGTTAAAATTTTAAAAATGTCAATGACTGACAAAAACTTCTACACATATACAAAACAAAAATGGTATGAAAAACATAGAGATTTAACTCGAAGAACATACAGAAGATGGACAAGTTATGATGATTGGAATGACGAAGTTTTATACTATCAAATATTACCTAAAAACGGCATAACTAAAATGAAATGTCTAAGTTACGAAGATAGAATTTGGGTTGAATTAGACAGTGAAAATAAGATTGTGGATGTAATTTATTTCAATCATCCTGATTTAACTTTAGAAGATAGATTAAACAAATTAAGTATGGAACAAGACCACTTAGTAATTAATAACCTAAGAAAAATGGTTGATGAAGAACAGTTTCAAGGTTTGTTGAAGTATGACCCTGAACATCAACAAGGGGTAATTAGAATACCAAATAGAAAAAAGTATAATCCTAGAGAATACGGTGGAGAAATTTTAGTAAAAAGTTCCCATCTCTACGATGTCAGATTAAATAGAGTAAGAAAAGATGATGAGTTTATTGTTTTAGAAGTTGAAGCATTGGATGGATTAGATTTCTTTACAGTTGGTGAAATAAAAACAGATAAACTTACAGACAAAACTGTAATTTGGGATGCAATCAAAAGACAAATGGTGATTGAAAATCAAGATGACTGTATAATACCTGATGAAATTTGCATAGTTATTACTGTGTCAGTTCTAACTTTCACTAAAGATACTTTACCGCAAATGATAGATGGTTATTTCATGACAGTTCAGTACAACAAAGGTATTCAAGATGTTGTACAAATTGTAGATATTTTATCATAACTAGGAGGTTAGTATATAAATGTCTAGTTATAATAATACCATGAGTTGGGTAGAAGCCGCAAGGCCATTACTTGTAAACGAGTTAGTAGGTCAAACAGATTTGACTAATGATATAAGTACTTGGATAGAAAACGACATGTGGCCGACAGCCCTGCTCTTTGTTGGACCTTCAGGTACAGGGAAGACGAGTGCTTCAAGAATCATTGCACGTAGTATGCTCGGCAGTTTTTATGATTCTATGAACTACATCGAAACTAATGGTAGTGACGATAGGGGAATAGATTTTGTGCGAAATGATTTGAAAGATACTCTCCGAACTAAACCTGTTGGTCCTCACAGAAAAGTAATACTGGTAGACGAAGCAGATGGTCTAACTACTGCTGCACAAAATGCTGCAAGACAATTGATAGAAACTTATAGTAAGAACGCACTGGTTATTTTTACTGCTAATGATGAATCTAAAATTACACCAGCAATAAAATCAAGGTGTACTGTATACAGATTCAAACCGATATCCAATGAGGAGGGTGCTGCAAGGCTATGGGATATTTTAGCATCAATGAAATTATCTACAATATCTACTTGGGGTAAAGATTTACCTTTGTTGGTAGAATTAATGCAAGGTGATTTGAGAGCATGTATAAATTTGTTAGAAGTGCTACCACGAAAATCAGATGCATTAGAAAAAAGATTATTAAAATTACAAAAGTTACAAGATGAAAACATAATGGAATATGTAGAGAACAATGAATGGGATAAAATTCGTCGTAACCTTCATAGCGGATTGAATGACGGAGTTCCCCTACGAAACCTGCTACAAGGTCTCTACAACCAAATAAGAAAGAAATTCAGATATGACATAATGAAAGCGTATGGTGATGTGATGTTACACATCTATGCATGGCCGGCTGGAGATTATGCATTCTGTGACTATTTGGTAGCAAAAATGAAGGAAGGAAAAAGATGAGTAATATAAGAGCAATAGACATTGAAGAATTAGGAATAACATTGCGTAGTGCAATAATGGAGAATAGATTAGAAATCATGAATTTACATGATACTGTTAAAAAAATCTTGAAGGAGATGAAAAAAAATGAATGATGAAAACCCGTTTAAAAAAATGAAAGAAGAAAATATGACGAAAGAGTTGCCTCAAGGGGTAATGGAGAGATTGGAGAAACACTCCGAAAGAACAGGGGAAACATTACCTGTTGTAAAGGAAGGATTTTTTGATTATATCAAGACTAATTATAGTTGTGAAAACTGGCAGGAAGAAGATGAAGATTTAGTTCTCGATTGGGCTGAACAATTTGCTACTATGTTAAGAAGCAGTACAGTAAGCGGTGGTGTTGGAACACAAACTTACGTTGGTCATTTCTTAGGTGTTGCTAATAAAGCAGGAGACCGTAGAAAGGGGCTGGCTAATTGGATGGTCAGACAATACAAAGAAGACCCTAATGCGTTTGTGTCAGATGGAAAAGGTGGAGTCTATGAAAAACAAGATGGTCATTGGGTCATCAATACTGCTGGTGGAATTATTGAAACATCTGAAATGATAACAGAAACACCAAGCATGGGTATTCCTGCTGGAAATAATCAATACATTTGTTTCATATCAAAGAAAGGTTATCCATACCCTCACATCCAAATGGGCAGGTATGCATATTTCCTTGGTAACGAACAAAAAGAATTTGTTGACAATGGCGACATAAAAATGTGGCGAGTAGACATTACAGGAGATGATATGGAACGCTCTCTAAACGTAGGACAACCATGTGTTATCAAAGCAAAGCCACCTTCTGATAATGCGAGAGCAGGTTTTGAAGATGTATTGGAAACAAACAGTGGTTTTGTTGATAGCATAAATTACACGAATGAATTCGTTCCAGTTGAAATGAGACCTTTACTTGAGCCATTCAAATTTTGGACTACTGATGACTTTACAGACATGTTTACTAGAATAGAAGAATTAGGTGATGCTTACGAAAGTGGATTAAGAACATTCCAAACAGCAGATGGACAAGGTAAAGTTGGTCCACTAGTAATTACAAAAGGAACAGTCAACAGACTTTCCACAGAAGGAAGAGAAACCGAATACGATGAATCCGGTATATCATACAGTTTGAGTCTTACATCATCAGAACTACAAAGTACGTATGGTGGCGGAGATGGTGCTGAAGTCTTGTGTAACGTTTCTTCAGCATGTTACGATTTAACTCATCCATTCTCCTTTGTAGACAGTGAAGGTGAAAGATTTGAGTATGCTGAGAAATCTACCGTGTTAATATTTGGTAGAATAGGTATGCAACAAAGAGACAATAGTAAAATTCCAAAGTTAACCGTTATGGGTATTTACACCAACCAAAGAAGGGCTAGACCTAGAGTTAGTGGTGGAGATACAGACTTAGGACAATTTGATTGAGGTGATATGAATGACTGAAGATAATGATAAACAAGAAATAAATTTAGAACAAGAGAATATAATGTTGAAAGCGGAACTTGATAGGGTGCGTAACCTTGCTGGTAATAGACTTCTAATCATGAGAAGATTAGAGCAATTTGCCAACGATGTAAACACACTCATGAATGCTCTTAGAGCAGACTTTGCAGAGGTTCAAGCACCCGTTGATGAATCCGAGCAAGGTGAACAGTAATGGCTGGCTTTGGACAGACTAAGAAGGCACAAGAAGCCTTAGCAGAAACCTTAGCAGACGCAGAACTACCTGCCCATGAAAGAGCAGACCCTTTTGCTGCTTTACAGGCTGAACTAGATGCAGAACAACCTACGTTGAACACACATACCTTTGCTGGTATAATCGGTCACGAAAACACTTGTAAAACTGCTATCGTGACTGCTGCTTACAACAAGTATTGGGAAGAATTTAATGATAAGAAGGGGATGAAATAAAATGAATGAAGAACCTAAACAACTATGGATAGTAGATTTTGACGGTGGTGGATTCGCTAACAAGAGTGCATTCTATCCTGAAAATACTGGTATCAAATCTTTCGAGCCTTATGTCTATATGACAGGAAATAGAACTGCTATTGACTATGATGCTACACACAATCGAGTTATGCAAATAATGCAGTTCGCTATTAAAAATTCAGATAATATATGGGGTTTACTTATTACTGGTGTAGACCAATTTGATGCAGTATGCGTAAACAACATGAGGATAAACGATTTAGGTTTAGCGAGCGATGCGATTAGTGCAGCAGATGTACGTGGTGCTGGAGATGGACAACGAGTGGTGTCGCAGTGGGATTGGGCAATAAGAAAAACTAGATTCCAACAGTTAGTATCTCTATGTAGAGCATTAGTAAAGAGAGGAACTAAAGTGTTTATGGAAACACATTTGTCTCTAACTAACTATGCACATGGTGCAAATGAAAGTAATGCTTCATGGAAGCCCGCTTGGGAAAAGAGTACCAACAATTTCTTATTCCAAATTATTAGAATGGAAAGAGAAGATACGCTTGATGAGGAAGGCAATGTTCTGATACAAAGATTCACGGCTTCATTTGAAAAGAGTAAAACGGATGCAGGTTTACAAGGACAAAAGAGAACTGTTCTAGTGACAGAAGTGGGTAAAGCACCTATCTTCTACGGACTACCTGAATTAAACGATGGCACATTGTAGGTGTTAGTTTGATTATAGACTACTACTATCCAAATGGGTTTGATGAAATATCATTCCCTCACTTGTATGAGCGTACAAGGGATGCTAATGGTAACTTGTACGTGAGCATGATAAGTCCTGACGATGAGAAGTATGTGAAACCACATTGTTGGATTCCTGTTAACACCAATCCTAGAAGACTAGGTAGAGTGATGTCAAGGTATCAAGGTGTATATGTAGATGAAGAACAAAGAGCCGAAGGATTAGATGGTAAACAATTGAAGAAAATGATTGTACCTAACCCACGTGCTTTTTGGGATATCAAGAAAGAGATTGATACATATGAAGCAGATATGCCATATGAAGACCAATATTTATTGAAGACTTATCCTGAAAAGATACCTGAGTTCGTACCACGAATTTGGTATTTTGATTTAGAATGGGATGTAAATGATGGCTTTCTAACAGTGATGGCAATTGATGATAGTCATGCTGAACACCCTGTGGTTTTTGCATGGAGAGAGAATCAAGAACACACTGTTGATTGGATTGATAGAGAAGGCGGTTATATGTTATATCTTTATGATAATGAAACTGATATGTGTAATGCATTCTTAGACCACTTAGAAGAATGCGACCCTGATATTTTATGTGCTCATGCAATTATGTGGGCAGATTTACCAAAATTAATGGAAAGACTACCTGACCCTCGAAGATTGTCACCAATAGGTGAAATTGTAAAGCCTCACGCTAAGTATGGCTACAAGGAGACACAACAACCAATCAAAGGTAGATTATGCTTTGACAGTGCCGCTAAAGGTATGAGTGGTTCAGGATTTGAAACTCTATGGATTAAGTCAGGTAGAGGTCAATTGCCGAGTAGAAAATTAGATACCATAGCCAAAGCATTAGGTTTAGGTGGAAAGATTGATGAAGATGAGGATGGCAACAAGTTAGATGTTCGCACATGGTGGTACACTCACTTTGATTTATTTGTAGATTATTGTTTGAGAGATACTACATTGTTACGTCAATGTGATGAGAAACTAAATGCTATACCTTTCTTAGTTGCAATGCAACAATTCTGTGGAGTTAGATTTCAATCTGTTCATAGAGTTACTAATTATGTTCGAGGATTGTTCGGTAGGTATTCTGATTTGAAAGCACCATCTATGTACAATAGACAAAGAGATTCTTTAACTGCTGCACATGTATTAGAAACTAAAGCAGGTAGACATCAGAATGTCGCACTTGTTGATTTCGCATCTCTATATCCAATACTGATAGTATGTCTAAATTTATGTCCTACAACTAAGAGAAGTAAGTTTGATACTGAAGGTAACATCAGACAGTTACCTGACGGTAGTAGATGGGAACAAGATGAAAAAGGCATATTACCCAGTATAGTAGAGGATATGTTGTTATTACGTAAAGAATACAAAAAGTTAGCCAAAGAAGCCACTAATGAAGATGATAAATTCAAAAATGATATGATGCAATTAGCGGTTAAAGTCGCCACCAATGCAATCTACGGATATGTCTCACAAGCAGCGATAGGCGGTATGTGGACTGACCCTGATGTTGGGGCGGCTATTACAAGCATGGGTAGAGAGAGTATTACATTACTAATGACAGAAGCAGAAAGACAAGGCTACACTGTACTAGCAGGTCATACAGATTCATGCTATATACAAGCACCATTTGAAGAAGTTCCACCATTGGTAGAACATCTCAATAAAACGATTAGAACTGAATTAGAACTACCGCTAATGGACGTAGAGTTTGAAGCATTTTTTGACTATTGGACTACTGCTAATAGCAAGAATAGAAACTTTGGTATCATAACTTGGCCGGAGTCTAAAAGAGGAGATTTGAAAGTTACAGGCTATGGTCTGAAAGCGGCCAACTCATCTCCCTTAACAAGAGACATTCAACGTACTATGTTCCGAATGATAAGCGAAGGTGCAGAAGAAAATGATGTAAGTAAAGAAATTAGACCGATATCTATAGCCTTAAGGAAAGGTGAAAAAAGCATTGAGGATTTAGCACCCTATGGTAGATTAGGTAAAGCATCTTATGATAGAGTACCACCGAATGGTGCTAAAGGTGCTTTGTATTACAATGAACACATGGCTACTAATGACCCATTTAGGGTAGGCGATTCAGGTCAATGGGTCTATGTGAATGGTGTTCCTGATGGGATGCCAACCACTAACATAGTGTCATTCCGTGATGCAGAAGAAATCAAAGATTTTTCATTAGATTATGATTTAATGGTAGAGAAATTTATTCGTAAGAAACTAGAGCCTATTTACGAAGTATTAGATTGGGATTTAGGTTTTGCTTGTGGTGACAAAAAACCAAAGGAGTATTGGTAATATGGTTGAATTAACACTACCACCAAAACAGTGGCTTAGATACTTGACGATGTTAGGTGAAAATGTAACAGATGTAATCTTACATGTTAATGAAAATGATATATCGTTTAAGATTGCTTACATGACACATTATCTTTCTTTCAAAGAAACATTGTCTACACCACCAGCATCAACAGGAACATTGAATGTATCAGATTTATCGAAGACAAGTGCTTTCTTGAAGAAATGTAAAAATGATGTTACAATAAAACAAGGAAGAGGTAATAGGTTGTCATTACAATGTGGTAGCATGAAAATGACATTACCATGTTTCGATAACATTAGTTCTCAAAGAGTGCCGACTTTTGATAGATTAGTAAAAGCATCAAAAGAAAATCAATGGCAGAACTTTGGTCGTGGGGCATTAGATGTACATGGCACAGTAAATTTCGATGAGATAGTAAAAATATCATCACTGGGTAAATTAATATCCAGTGATTCAAATTTTCAAATTAAAGCAAATGCAGATGAGAATGAGTTTGTTCTGAATGCCTTCAAAAGAAACGGTGCATCTATATTTGCATCGGCAACTCTTGAAAATGCAGAAGGTCCAAACCACACAGCAGTGTCTAATTTCGGTGCTTGGTTACTACCTTGCATCTGTATGATAGATACGAATACACCAGCACAGATACACTTTGGTGATTCTACTGTGTTGATAATAGAACAAACAACAGAAACAACAGAAAAGACAGTTGTTATAATAGACCATGAGGAATAAATATGAGTGAGATTGAAGATATAGTAATAAAGAAAATAGAAGCAAGAGCAAAGTTGGGTGAAAATAAATATAATACCACAATGGAAAGAACTGATTTATCTCGTAAAGAATGGTTAATCCATGCACAGGAAGAGGCTTTGGACCTAGCAATTTATTTGCAAAAATGTATAATGCTGGAGGAAGAGTGATGATTTTAATGTATTGTAAATGTGGCTGGCACACTGACAAATTCATTGATAATTGTGAAAAATGTGGTAGAGTTCTTTACTACTATGTTCCTTCTCTTACGGGGGCTTCACCATGAGTTTGGAAAATCATATGGTTGTTGGTTTTGATTCATTTGATGTAGATGTCAGTGACTTAGAAGAATGTGAATCGTGTCAGGGTTACATAGGTGATGAATTGAAAATAGAAGAATGGGAATTAAATAAATGTACGTGTGAGGAGGAAGAATAGATGCAGTGTAGTTGTTGTTCAAGTCTGTATAATACTACCATTGCAATGCAAACTGTCGGTAGTCAAGGTATGATTTGTCATAATTGTATAGAAGAGGCAGTAGAGATGTATATGAAAATTAAAAATGGGGATATTAGAATAACTCCGAGTAAAATGGATATGGGGTACTAATATGAAATTTAATCCAAATGGTGAATCTTTTACGAAAAGTTCTGATTATACTAACGCTGAAATGATGAAGTCATATGAAGAAAGTAGTTATGCTTGGAAACCTAATGATGATGGCATCCTTAGAATAACTAAGTCAAGTCTTGGTGATTTTAACTGGTGTCCATATCAATACTATCTTACTAAAATACTAGGTCATAGAGGGCAAGAAACTGAACATATGATAAAAGGAACAAATGTGCATGACGTTTGTGAATACTTTTGGAAAAATGTGGATAGTGTCTTACCTGAAGTGTTAAACTTAATAGAAGAAGAAAAACATCTTCTTGGTTATGAGAAACTAAAAACAGTGATACCGAAACCACCATCACCTTACATGTATGGTGAAGATGCAATTATTGATACTTGGTTGAGATGGCAATGGGATAGATTACTGGTCACTAAAGGTAAAGATTGGAAGCCTGTTGGTAATGAAGTAGAGGGTCATGCTAGAATTGAAGTTGAAGTCAATGGTAAAAAATACCCAGTACATCTGAAAGGTTTCATTGATAGAATCTTTTCAGATAGTGAGGGCGGCTTCGTACTTATGGAATTAAAAACTGGTAAATGGAATCCAAAGAAAGCAACAAGTATGCGTACAGAAATGCAATTTTATAAAATGTTATTAGAAGAAGGTCACATGGAAGAGTTTCTACCCGTCACGCATTGGGCATGGGAATTTCCTGATGGTGATGTAAGAAACGGTACAAAGAAAGAATGGGAAATAGAAGAAATAGGTACAAGTAAGACAAAGTATGCACCTAGAACAGTTAACAATAGAATAAAAAAACTTGTTGAAGCACATGTTAAAAATGAATTTCCACCAATACACAAGGACACCTGTAAATCATATTGTAGGCATGAGAACTTATGTTCTTGGTGCGACTTTATGGATTTGTGTCCATCTTGGAACGGGGGTATAAAAGTATGAAAAATGAAACAAAATTACAAAATGAATTGAAGATGATAATAATGGGAGATATTGAAAAAGATGAATATTTTTCTGAGAATGAAAAACCTGTAGTGAATATAACATTCATGGAAAAAGGTAGTAAAGATAGACCGTTAGTGAGAGTGTTTAATGGTAAACAATTAACATTAGATGCTTTTACTGAAGATGATGTCAATGGCGGCTTTCAGGCACTAGATATAGTAGTGAATAGTGCTGTGTTTGATTTATATGGTCACAGCGAAGGTATGGATTATTGTTCAAGAAATGCTTTACTCAAATATAAAAAAATGCAAAAGTGATTAGATGGGTTTCATAGAGTTTGATTATCCTAGAGAAGTGTTAGACATTGGTTCTAATGGTGATAAAGGATTTAGAAGATTAGTAAATAATTCTAAACAGTTGTCAAACTATTGGAAAGGTAAAAACGGAAGTGGTAATGTATACATGACTGCCTACGGTTACAGAGCAACACAAGCACCACGTCATCATAGAGTTGATTACAATACACCAATAATAAGACATTTTGTTTTAGATTTCGATTGTAAAGATTTTAGAAACAAAGGGCGTGAAGTTGAATTTGCATTTGTACAAGAACAAGTAAAAAGATTACATCAGCATTTTTTATTAAATGATTATGAACACTATATTTGGATGTCAGGGGGTGGATTTCATATTTGGATTCCATTGAATAAAACTTTGACACCAAGCACTGGATTAGAAGTCAGTAGAATAAAAAATGCAGGTAAAAAATATTTAATTAAATTACATAAAGAATTAGATTTACCTTCTAACGACCCTACGGTTGCATTTGATACTGCGGGTATGATTAGAATACCTAATTCATATAACATGAAAAGAGGTTGTTGGAGTATACCATTGAAACATGATGAAATAATGAAATTGTCGCACGATGATTTGATAGAACTGGCACAAGAACCTAGAAGTGGTGCAATCAAACACGGTAATATTAAATTTGAATTAACAATACCTGAGAAACAAAAAGTAACTTTCACAAAGACAAAAAGAAACATAGATTTACCCGATGTGTCTCTTGATAAAATTTTAGTGTTACCTTGTATTGCTCAAGCAGCATTAGGTGAAGGTAATCCAACTCATAGAGCACGTTTCCATTTAGCGAATTACTTAGCGGCTAGGTTAAGGTATTGGTTTCCTCCAGAATACGCAACTGAACAAGATAAACATGAACATTCTAACAAAATTGTGGATATATGCGAAGCACAAGGTTGGGTTGACTTTGATAGAAACATTACAACTACTCAAGTTAAAAGCATAGTTTTTGGTAATTATAATTATTCTAATTGTAAAACTTTAATCATGGAAGGTTTATGCACAGGTATTTGTAATTATTATGATGGTACAGCGGAGGACGTAGTATGAATGAACAAAAAATATTTTATTGTGAAGATTGTAAAGTTGAATTAAATGGATACAACACTAAGGGTCAATGGAGATATAATAAACCTAAGACAATTAGATGTGGTGCATGTTATCTAGTGTGGAAAAGAAATACAAGGAGGTTAAAGGGTGCGAAATAAACCGGATTTATTTATTGATAGTAATGAAAGGGGTACTCTCTGCGAATCAATTATCAGGAGAGCAGAAAAAGAAGGATTGACAGTAGTACGTAAAACTTTGATAGTAGGAGATTATCTTCTAGGCGAAGCATGTATAGAGGCTAAATCAATTAGTGATTTATTCATGTCAAGTCATAGCGGCCACCTTTGGAGACAATTAGAAAATTTAGATGCTAACTACAGTAGATTCTTTCTTTTGATTCACGGTTCAATCGCAAAGCATGTTGCGATGTCTAAAAGAAATGGTTACAAAGTAACATATAGTAAAGTACAAAACGAATTGCTAGGCACTATTGCTAGAATAATGAGTGATTTTGAATGTCAGGTTTTCTTTACAGAAAATCAATCGGAAGCGGCTATGTTTGTTGTAAAGTTACACGACAAATTACACAAACCTGCATCTAGTCATGGTGCAAGGGCAATAAGAAGGGTTAGTACAAACGATGTGAGATTAGACATGTTGATGGCTATACCCGGTATTGGAAGAGAAACAGGAGAGAAAATGTTAACGGAGTGTGGCAGTATTGAAGAAATGTGTTTTGAAGAGTCGTTGAAATATGTAAAAGGTTTAGGACCAGCATTAAGACAGAAAATAATGAATGTTCTAACAAGTGAAGAACCAGTTCATATTGAAAGAACAAAAAGGCGTTAGTATATAAAACAACATTATGTATCTAATTATTCCATTATTCTTTCTATACATAATAATTATAAGGTAGTCACATATGAGGTCAAAATATGAGAGAAGTAAAGAGTTACCAAGCAGTCAAAAAGTTCCCAATCTTTGCAGGATACATTGACCATTTTAATCAAACATCGATTGACAATGACATACCCGGTATGTTATCATTCTTCTTTATTCAAGGTCAAGTGTCAGTTCCTTATGTTAGAATACCTTGGGGTTCAAGTCATTTAGACCCTAGAGTACATACTTTCTGGATTCAGTCTAGTAGAACTGGAAAATCTATTGCATGGGAATTTATTGGTGATGTGTTGGCTGACGTTGGTGTACCTTCAGACTTGTATACAACTGGTACTGATGCTGGTTTAATTGGTGGTTTTGAGGTAGTACAGCATGAAGACGGTACTAAAGAAGACATACTGAAAGAAGGTATGCTGACAGGTAGAAAAGCACTGAACTTCGATGAAGGTTCTATCATACTAAATCCTAACAAACATAGTCAAGAAACTGTTTTGTATCTCCAATCTGCTTGTAATCCAGTAGGTAGTAATAATAACAAATTAGTAAAACATACTAAAGTAGGTCGTATAGAAACTGAATCATTAGTATCATTATGGATTACTACATATCCACCTAGTGGAGTTAAAGAATATGTATTAACAAAAGGTATATTTCAAAGAGTATTGTTATATTGGTCTCACTGGAATTTAGATAGAAGAAAGGCAGTGAGTCACACTAGAAGCGAGTCGGCATTTAGAATAATGCCAAAAATGAAAATTAGTTATGATGATATTACTGAATATTTTAAAACACTAGAATTAAGATTGAGAAATAAAGTGTTAGAAGAAACACAAACATCTTTTGTAGAGTGGGATGGTATGGATAGAGATACCCAAGAAGACTTACTACAATCATGTATGAATAGAATATTTTCAGCAGAAGAATCTACATTCTATCCTGCATTGTATGATGCTATTGAAGATTATTATGATTTATTAGTAGGGTTAAATCCAGCAATCACAGAAGTTGTTGCATCTTTCGTACCTGCTATGGAAAATAACACAGTGATATTTGCTACACATATGGCAATGATGGATAATTCATGGGTTGTGACAGGAGACCATGTTGATATGGCTAAAGATATACTATATGATTTATTTAAAGCGTTGATATTGTGGTTAGAAGACGAAGTTGAAATAGGACCAAAGGTAGCACAAAAAGCACAACAAAGAGGAAAATGGGTCATTGCATCTCAACAAGTAGAGAAAATAGAATTAGGCAACAAGGGTGAAGGTTGGCAAATGAAGAGTAAAGTAATCAAAGTTTATGAAACACAAAACGATTGTTCACGAGGGAGTGCGTATAACAATTTTGATAAATGGGGCGAATCTTTGTTCGATGTAGCGAAGGATGGGCGTACAGTGTTCATTAGGCTCAAAGAAGGGATTGACAAATGAATAAAGTGATGGCATTAGATATAGAAACAACAAATTTTTCTTGGGAAATTGGTGGGTGGAATAATAAAAATATGTTTGATACATCAGTAGTTGCAACATGGGATGGGAATGATGCCCATATATTTTGTAAAGAAGATATTACTGTAGGAGGAGCAATTGTACACCCCTTACACCCGCAAATTTTAGGAGACCATATCACAAAACACATACAAGAAGGAGGACAGATTTTAGGACATAACATTATGGGTTTTGATTTTCCCGTACTAAAAGAGTCATTAGATTGTTGGGCTATAGGTGATGTTATGAGTAAATCAGAAAATATTATTGATACTAAAAATTTAGTTGCTAAAGCAGCAATTGGTAATAAAGTAGAAACTAGTTTACAGTCGCTTTCAAGATGTACTTTAGAAATGCAAAAAAGTATGTCTAGTATTGATGCACCCACTGCTTGGAGAAATGGTAAGTATAATGAAGTAGCAGAATACTGTCTCAAAGATAGTAAATTAACATTCAATTTGTACATGTATGGTAAAGACAATGGTATTATAAAATCTAGGTCTTTAGAAACAGGTGCAATAATTGAAATACCCGTAGAATGGTGATATAATGAAAGATGAAAGAATGAACCCCTTACAAAATAATATAAGAGCAGCAAGAACGATTGTAGATACTGTCAAAAGTACACTTGGTCCAATGGGTCGAGATAAAATGATGGTTGATGCTGGCGGTGATACAATAATCACTAATGATGGTGCAACAATACTAAGAGAATTAGATGTTAGCCATCCCGGTGCAAAAATGATGGTTGATATTGCTAAAACACAAGAAGCATTGTGTTATGATGGCACAACATCTACTGTAATACTGGCAGGTCAATTATTAGCAGATTCAGAAAATCTTTTCACAAAAGGATTACATCCTAACTTAGTATGTAAAGGATATAATCAAGCGGCTACTATGGCTATTGATTTCTTAGATAATCGACTATCTTATGAAGCAAATGAACAAGAAATATTACAAATAGCAAAAACCTCAGTTACTGGAAAAACATTAGAAGCAGCAATAGACCAAGTGTCTAAACTATGTGTTGAAGCAGTTAATGTTGCAGGAAGTGCAGACAAAGTAAAAGTTGTTGGATTGGCTGGTGGTGCATTATCTGATTCTTATTTCTTCAACGGTGTTGTAGTCAACAAAGATTTTGTTTATGAAGTACAGGAAGAAAATCTTTCTAATGTTATATTACTTAACACTGGTTTAGAACCTGTAAAGAGAGAAGAAAATGTTACAGTACAAGTAGATATGAAAGGTTACAACGCATTTAAGAAAAGTGACACAGATGATTTACTCACACAAGCAAAAAGAATTGGTAATATGTTACCAAATGGTGGTGTGGTGTTCATTAGAGATGGAGTTACCGATGATGTTGCTGCTTACTTAGCAAAACAAAATATAGCAATTGTTAGAAGAGTACCTGAATCATCAATGAAAGCATTAGGATTAGCATTAGGTTCTCGTATAGCACAGACTCCTGATGATATAGAGAATGTGATTTCAGGTCTAATAAAAAGAAAGACGTTTAATGAAATAAATTATTTATTCGTTAGTGGAAAAGTTGAATCTAATCAGTCAACATTAATTTTGAGAGGAGCAACAAGTTCTACTCTTGATGAAGTCGCTCGTGGTTTTGATGATGCATTAGGTGTAGTGTCTTTGGTATTAAATGGAGGGAAAATTGTTACAGGTGGAGGGTCTACATATGCGGCTTTGGCTAATCATTTGAGAATGAAGGCTAATACTGTCGAGGGTAGAGCACAGATGGCTATTAACGCATTTGCAGATTCTTTAGAAATACTACCAGCAACCATAGCGGAAAATGCAGGACACGACCCATTGGATGTAATTCTCGATATGAGACACGCTATATCAGATGGTGACTATCATATGGGTGTTAATGTAGAAGAGGGTGGTATTACAAATATGTTGGAAGATGGTGTTGTTGAACCCTGTGATTTAGTAAGACAAGCAATTCTTAGTGCAACTGAAGTTACAACTGCAATATTAAAAATTGACGACATTATTGCAAAAAGAGGCATGGAGTAATGAAAAAACTTTCTGAGCGATTAAAAGTATCTTGTAGAAAATGTAACCACAGACACATACCTATCAGGATTTCTGGAAGATTTCACGATGAAAAAAGAACAAGAGTATACATTTGGAAATGTAGAGAATGTGGTCATCTTTGGGAAGATTCTGTGTTCAAAAAAATTATAAAATAAAACCTCTTAGCGTTTGTCGGGGGTTTCTACATTTTAAAAACAGTTTGCAACATATTTTCTTTTATAACATCGTTCTATACATCTTATCGTGTATTACCCGCCGTAGAACAGAGGTACTTCTTTCTCCTCTGATGCTGTTCCCCCCTCTCTTTCTTATGATGCAGGAAAGGGAAATATAGAAGAACCGTTGGTGTAATTTTTACACCATGCCAAAAGGTTGGATAACTAATAAACCCATGAGGGAAGCCTTTCTAAATTGGTTTGGCAAAACAGAAGAGGATTTTAAATGAAAGATAGAAAACATCACAACGGGTCATGTAAGTGGATAAAAGAATTTATGGAAGAAACATTTAGAGGTTGGGATGAATGAACTTTAACATAGACAATACTATGAAATTTTTAGAAAGTGATATTCCAGTAAGTTTAGATTCTCCGGTTTTTTCATTAATATTCTTCATAGCCACAATGACCATGATTGTTGGTAATATAATCTATAGGTGGAATATTAATCGTGAATGATATTAATTGGGATTATTGGGAAATAATATTGGAAGGTATGATTAATGAACAAAATAGATAAAGCGTTTTGGACTTTATCAAATAAGTTCTTTGTATGGTTGGCTCTTAGAAAAAAGAATTAAATCCAAGAAGGTTTTGTTGGTAAATTAGCATAACAATCTTCGGGATTATCATATGCCGCAGGTAAATCTAAAAGTGCCTGTCTATATGTAATCAGTTCTTGTTTTTGTGTATCTGTTAGTGATTCATAAAATAATACACCTTGATATTTATCTATGCCACGTAATAGTGCATTTCTATCTTCTCTTAGTATATCCCAAGCCGTTTCTTCTGCCGTTATTTCACTCATAATCAATCAAACTCCACGTATATAACACCAACAGTATCTCCCATGTCAACACTGTTGGCATTTGTTCTTTGTATTCTAATTTCATCTCCTGCATCAAAGGTGTGGTTTACAACCACTGAACCTCTCCATATTGTACTTGAATGAGGAGATTGTGTTAATTCCATTGTAGCATCTCCACTGACTCCTGTATTATCTTGAGTTGCACCTTTTGCTACTGCAATTTGGAAAAATTCTCCCGAACTAGAATTATTGTTGTTATTGTTTATTTTCCAAGTTTGTTCATTTGTACTTGTTACTGTATGATTTCTAGTGTTTAATGTTAAATATTTTACTGTTCCCGATTTAGGCATAATATATCCCCAATGATTTTGTGATGAAGAACCATCAAATGCTACTGCTTTTAGATTTACTGCACCGGAATCCATGTCACTTCTGTTATAAACAAATGAAACACAACTGTTGATGTTACCTAACGAAGTTTTAATTTCACCTGCAACCTCTAATTTTGCAGAAGGTGCGGTAACGCCTATTCCAACATTACCACTACCTTTTATTGTCATTCTTGTTGTTCCGGTAGTTGTAGTTGAGTTAGCCGCAGTATTGAAGAAAATATCAGTTGCCGCATTCCCAACACTTGTTCCACCACCTATAAATAACTTGTTTTGACCATTATCAGCATCACCTGTTATTAGAGAAAAGTTTTCTTCATCAGTATCATAATGTGGCATACCTAATCTCATAAATTTTCTAGTATTATCAGTTAAAGTTGGATTACTTAAATCAGCACCCGCAAGTATAGTCCATGCGGCATTATTTTGAAGAACTTGTAATTTTGCGGAAGGGCTTGTAGTTCCTATTCCTATATTACCTGTGTCGGATTTTATTGTTAGTCTATTTTCTGCACCATCTTGAGTTGCTAACACTAAATCTTCAGAAGAGTAAGAAGAAATTTGGTAAGCACTACCCGATGTATTTCCACCATCTATAACTAAAGGTTTATTGAAATAGAATTTTGCATTTCCTCCCTGTATATGGTTATAACTACCATTTGTTGCACCTAAACGGAGATAACTGTGTTCAGTAGTCACCTCTAATGCACCCGCATACTCTCCGAGTGAAACATAACCACTTGTAGGAGTCGCAGTTGATACATCATTTTTAATCGTCATACCTGTTGTTATTTTTCCACCTAGAAGAGTGCTTATCTGTGGAGCATCACTTATTTCTTCAAAACGTGGACCAAAAGCATGTTGAATTTGTTCAGGATTGTCATCACTGTAAAACATATAAACTCTATTTTTAACATATGTAGATTGTGACCACCATTGGAAATTACCGCAAGTACCTACCCTATTACCTGTCTCACCATCATATACCGCACCTCTATCTGTGTAATCTGTATCCCCTTGACCTTGAACATAACCTACTACTAAATACCACTTATCTACTTCCGGTAAATCACCACTCATGAAATAAGCGTTAGTTTCTAACTGCATTATTTTAGCATTATCGGCATGTGCTTGGCTTATAGCATACTCTCCGGTTAATGGAATACCTGTCAAAACATTGTTATCTATATCAGTATAAGATATTCTATCTACGTTATTTATCACTGCATATCTTGTCGTGCTACCATTACCATCAAGTAAATTATGACCGGAATCCAACGTAATACTTGTTTTACCGTAATTAACAGGTCTAGTTGTACTTGTGGCTGTAGCATTAGCACTCATGGTTATTTGAGAAGATGAATCTATTGATTGAATAGTAGTGTTGTCGGGTATTCCATCGAATGTACCATCTGCTACATCAAACAAAGACATTCCTGTTGCTAATAAATTAGTATTTATGCTAATATTTGTAAGAGTGGCACTACCGCTAGAGAAATCAGCAGTAAAAGTACCTGTGGTCGTTATTGCACCATCACATGTCCCCCTTCTACTTACATCTTGTAACCCTACGTTACTTCCATTAGTATCATCCATACCGTATATGCCCATGTAGTAAGCACCTTCTGTAAGATGACTCCTTTTTATCCATACAGACATTCTATAACTTTTATTTATATCAATTTTAGGATATGGTGCGGCAGTTAAGAATCCACCACTTGCACTATTATTACCACTATCTTGAAAACGCCATAGTAATCCTCTAGCATAATAATAATCATCTGAACCTAACGGAGTTTGACCATAGACTATACTATTTTCATCTGTTCCACCATTAATTGTAAATCCGGCAGGTGGGTTAGTTAAATCAGACATTGGCGACCATGAATAACTGTTGAAAATATTACCATCAAGATAACCCGCAGTTTCAGTAAATACTCTACCATAACCTGCTATATGTACTAAGTCGCAAGGGTCATTAGTACCTATTCCAATCTTCCCTTCTGAATCAATACGCATTCTCTCAAGAGCGTCAGTATCATCATTTTGGTTAATAGGCGAAGTAAAGAATACTAAGTCTCCACCTTTATCTCCTGTACTGTGGTCTTCTGCGGCATAAGCAGCAATACCCGCAGATGCCTCTGTCACTTTACTAGGGATATTGCCGTCACTCGAATCAAAACCAATCGCCCCAAGAAGATTAGTGTCGGCAGTACTAGTATCATTTCTTGTTATCAGAATACCTTGTTTACCATCAGCCATGTCTCCGTGAATATGTAGTAGAGAAGAAGGAGTAGAAGTACCTATCCCCATCTTAGCATCATACGAACCTTGTGAACCACCAAAGAAGAAATTTGGAGTACCACCCGCATTTCCTATCTCAACATCTGCTTCTCCATTATATGACAGATGTAGTTTTGACGTAGAATCTTCTTCATAGTGAAGTGCCAAATCATTTCCTGCTACTAATCTAATTCCATCTGTGTCAAATTTAATGTAAGTATCTGCATCTCCATTATGACGAATATATGAGTTTATACCGATGTCTCCCGCTACATCTAATTCATAGTCAGGAGTTGTAGTGCCTATTCCAACATTACCACCTGCTCTAATACTCATAGCCTCTAAGTCGGCATTTTGACTAGCAGTTGAATAATTACCCGAACCTGCAACAAAGAAACCCATGTCTCCTGCATTACCATAATAAGTACCGTCACTTCTTTTTGATGAACGCATACCTATACGGCCTGTTATACCATCTGCACTACCACTATCATCATCTTGATAAAAGATAATTTCACCTGTTATCTGTCCTTCTGTTAACGAAGTATCACTATTTGAAAGTCTTAATGTAGCCGTACTAGCAGATGATATATCTAACTGTGAATCAGGACTTGTAGTACCTATTCCCATTTTACCATTGTAAGAACCTTGTGAACCACCAAAGAAGAAATCGGGAGTACCGCCCGCATTTCCTATCTCAACATCTGCTTCACCGTTCCACGATAAATGTAGTTTAGAAGCCGCACCCTCATCATACCACCAAGCAATATCATTCCCTACAACCATTCTCGCATCATCGGTTTGTAAGTTAAGATATGTGTCTGTATCTCCATTATGATAGATGAACTGGTCTACACCGATATTACCCGCTACGTCTAATGTATAGTCGGGACTTGCAGTACCTATTCCGACCTTACCATCTTGTAGGACAGTCATGGCCTCTAATGCTGTTGCGTCTGAGTTATCCATCCAAAGGGCATATCGGTTATTTACTCCCGTTCCACTTCCCATGTATTTCAACGAGAAACCATAATTAGAATCATCCGATTCACCGGAGTTTCCAGTACCAGCACCACCACCATTGCCATCGACTCTCAGCAAAGTGACATCAATATCATTGTCCTGTGGCCCTATCCTGATAGCAGTACCCGCATGAGAAGAAATAGTTGGAAGTATTCTAAGAGAGCCTGTGACATCTAATTTGTATTCGGGGCTTGTAGTGCCTATTCCTACATTACCATCACCCGCTATTGTCATTCTTACATTTGAAGTGCTTCTGTCTGCGGCTACCTTTGTATGGAATTGTATATCTGCGGCATCGTTGTTGTAAATTGATGCAAGATGAAGAACTCCTGTACCATTATCATACCAAAGTTGCCCACCTTCGGTAAAGTCATCAGCAGTTCCTAATAACTCGATTGCAGGGTCAGCACCCGCATTATCTGTCCCTGTAACTCTTATTGAAGGATGGGAAGCACCCGATAGATGAAGTTCAGTAGAAGGACTCGTAGTGCCTATTCCAATATTAGCATCCGGCCCATGTATTCTCATCGCTTCAACAACAGTAGAATCACTATCTGTTCCACCTGCATTGACTCTAAATATTATATCGTCACTATCACGCACCGTTTGTAGAATTAGGTGATTACCATAACCTTCTACAATAGATGAACCTGTATCTCCATGAACTTTAATAACACCAGAATTTGTATTTCCAAGCAGTAAAGACCCACTTCCGTTTGCCTTTAATGAGCCATGATTGTTAACTAACATATTACCTGCAACGGTTAATGTAGAACCATCAAAAGTTAAATTTGCTTCACCGTTTAGATTACTACCATCTACCGCAGTTACAATGCGATTGTTAGTACCGTTGGCAAGAGATAAATTGCTACCTGCTCCTGCAATACTGCTTGCACTAGACCACTGAAAATTACCGCTACCATCCGTAGTTAAGGCTTGGTTTGCACTACCATCAGAAGCAGGTAATACCCATATTTGGTCAGCAGATAAAGCAGGGGCTTCAAACCCTACATAGTTAGCACCTTCATAAAATCTTAATTCTTTATTAGAACCATCTAATGATAGATTACCTGATACAGTAGCATCACCATTAACATCTAATGATGATAAAGAACCAAGAGATGTTATGTTAGTTTGAGCAGCAGTAGCAAGTGTTGCATTAAATGTACCACTAACTGTCAAATTACCGGGTATACTCACTAATCCACCGGATTGAATTTCTATTCTACCGCTACCATTTGCACCTAACCATAATTCATGTGCATTTGTTGTCTCAATTCTACCAGCAGATGCTTGTGATTGTATACGGATATTAGCACCGCTATATCTCTCTACATTGATTTCAGCATTACCATCATCTTCGATTTTTGCACCGTGTAATGCCTTAAAAGGTGTATATGTTACCATTTTTCCACCTCATATTTTGACAGCATGTATTTTATAAACCCAACTTTCGGCAGTTCCAGCAGTCCAGACTACATTTATGTTAGCACTACTACGAGTCACAGTTATTACACCAGAACCTGCACCTGATGTAGCAGTACGAATTAGACCGTATTGCACTACATGTACATCTGCATCAGCCCCTGCACTTGTATTACTACTTGCAGAGCCACCCCATGTAACTAACATTTCTTCCATATGAACGTGATAAGGACTAGCAACTTGTTTAAAATGAATTAAAAGTTTAACACCTTTATTTGTACCACTTGCTAATGTAAATATCGTTCCACTAGTGTTAAAACTAGTAGCAGCAGAAGTTTTGGAAAAAATACTAGTTTTATCATCATCTCCAATTAATATATGGTCTCCACCAGTCGCTACAGCAACACCAGCACCTGCCTTTAGCGTTGCTGAATCTAGTTGATTTAATGTAGCAATATCTTTACTGCTATCAACAACTAGTGCTAAACTAGCAGTAACAGTTCCAGCCGTCACATTATCCAAAACATTGAGTTCTGTTGCTGTTGCTGTAACCGCAGTTCCTCCTATTTGTAAACCACCTGCTTTAGCAACATTAACATCAACATCGCTGGCAAATGCAACTGATGTATTTGCAAGTGTAATTAAATCAGTATCATCAGTGTGTCCGATTGTAGTACCATTGATACTTATATTGTCTACTGTTAAAGCAGTTAATGTACCTACAGATGTAAGTGCAGATGCTGTAGATGCAGTAGTTAGTACAGTACCAGTTTCATCAGGTAAAGTAATAGTTCTATCTGCACTAACTGTACCTGCTTTCAATAATATCTCATTGTTGTTTGCAGCACTACCTTCAAACAGAACACCATTAGATGTCGATACAGTTTCCACTTCAGTAGTAATTGTTTTTCCCGTTACAGTCAAATTTCCAGCAAGTTCAACGTTTGCCCCACTCAGAGTAATCGCAGTAGTGCCGCCGGATGATTTGATATCATTACCTGTGACTGTCAAATCTCCACCAACAGTGACATCTGCACTAAAGGCTGTAGTTGCTTCAGTAATTGTTAATAAATTAGCATTAGTGTTTACAATAGTTGCACCATTACCAAATGCAACTTCATTACCAGTTACAGTAACATTACCTGCAAAAATACCTCTACCAGCATCAGAACCATCTAATGTCAAAGCAGTGACAGGAGTATCACCATCATCCACTTTAAAGATAATATCAGCATCTGTCGCTTGAGCGTCTAATGTAATATTTCCAGACGTTGTTACGATGTTTATGGCTGCATCACCAGTTGTAATATCATCTGCTGCTACACCACCAGCAGTAGGGGCTGACCATATTGTTTGTTTACCGCTACTAGGGAAAGTAATTACATGTCCAGCAGTAGGAGAATCACTTGTTGGAAGATAAAACTCTGAATTACCAGTATTAATTTTCACTAAACCGTCACCATTAGGTATTAGAGCAATAGCACCATTAGTATCTTGACTTGATATAGTATTACCATCAATCCTGATGTTATCTATATCAGCATGACCATTCGCTAATTCGATATTACCATTCTGTAAAGTTAAATCCCCATTTTCGGACACAAAACCCTTTTTGACCTTAAAATCTACTTCCGTCATTTAATCACCTCAACTTAAGTCCATACCTTGAATTGTAATTTTTGCTGTTATTGGGTTGCCGTGTGCTCCACTATTTGCTGTGAGTTTTAACAATAGACTACCACTATTGAAACCAATTGCATAAGTGCCAATAACAGCAGTACCTGCACTCAAAGTGACTCCATAAGGAGTACCTATTACACCAGCACTACTACCATTAGTAATCACATGTGCAGTAGATAATTCTGTTACTGCTGTACCACTTACAGTACCAGAAATTGCCATAAATAATCTCAAAGCCTTAAATTTAGCAGTTTTTGTAGAATCTAAAAGTGTTATATCAATTTGATTTGAATCTGCGTTTGACCCACCAGTACCACCAGTTATCACACTGGAAAATCCAGCACCACCAACTTCCAAATCAATTGCAGGGTCTGTACCTGTGTTTATTCCAACCTTATCAGCGGATTTATCAACGAACAATAGGCCACTATCTCCGTTATTTTTCTTTACATTCAAATCACCCGAACCTGTAATAGTACCAGCAACTACACTAGTCGCATCAATAGCGTCTAAATACCCATTAGCAAATCTTATTGCTGAAGAACCTAAATTGTAAGTACTATCAGTACTAGGATAGATATTTTGATTAAATGTCCAAGCATCGTTAGCGTTACTCCAAGTTATTTCTTTATTTGTTGAAGTACCTGCTAATTTTATACCACCACCATCAGATGTTAAATCGCTAGAAGCACCAAAATTCACAATTCTTCCATTACTACTACCACTAACTGCTTGACTCAAAGTTATTTGTGTGGTACTATCCACACTTGCTATTGTAGTACCTCCGGCTATTCCAGTAAAACCACCTGCACTACCATCACCATTAGTTATAGCCATACCAACTACTAGAGAACTGGTATCTGTAATGTTGGTAACAACAGCAGACGCATTAGAAAAATTACCTGTTATAGTACCACTTGCTATATTACCTAATTGAATAAATTTATCATCTACAGTAAGTGTATTACTATTTATTGTAGTAGTTTCACCGTTGACAATAAAATTACCTGTTACAGTCAAATCTTTACTTACAGTCAATACATCGTTAGTTCTACCTATACTTACTACAGATGTCAAAGCGGTAGGTAAATCAGAATTAGCAAGAGCAGCAGATGTTACAGCACTACCGGATGTTTTCAAAAAATGCCCATTAGTAAAACTACTAGGGGTGTCTGATAAACCTAGAAACGTTGATGTTCCTGCTCCTACAGATACTTCACTAGTACCAAATTTTAATTTATCACTATCATCTTCATCCACCCATAATGTAAATGCATTACCGGGATTATCATTAACTTTCGTAAATTGTAATCCTGTTGGATTATACACTAAACCACTAATACTAGCATTACCCCCTAAAGTCAATAATTTAGGGTTACTAGATGCATTGAATGTTAAAGAACTAGAAGCAGCAAAGGCTGCTGAAGCAGTACCAAGTTGAACTTCATTAGCATTACCAGCAGACGTAGATGTAGAAAGACTCGCATCTAAAACCTTAACCCACGCACTACCAGTATAACTGAAAATACCCCAAGATTGAGGACCAATTGATATGTTTATTCCTGTACTATCAAAAGCAATACTATGTGTATTAGCCGCTAAATTGGTGACTATCACAGTATGACCGGGAGGAAACGCAGCATCTGAAACATCAGGATTCAATGTTATACCAGCACCCGGAGTAATTAGGAAATAATTGTAATCGTCATATTCAAATGTGATATTAGAACTAGTTGAGGCTTGATATAAATTATCTGGACCTAATTTGAAAGTTCTTCTTGAACCTCCTAACTTTCCAGAAAAGTACAATGCATCGTTACCGTGTACATCTTTACTCATCCACATAGCACCTAACGTCGAGTCCTCTAACTGCCCGTTCTCATTACCTGCACCATGCATAGCATCTAAATCTTGAAACTCGTTTATTCTAGTAGTATCGTTAATTGCTGCACCAACAGCACTCTTCACCATTGGTGTAAAGTATATTGGAGATGGTTTCAAAAAAGTTCTAACATCGAAGACTTCTTGTATATCGACATTTAAATCTCCACCATTAGATGCTTGATATGTCGCTCTTACTACAGCCAATACAGTAGATTGTTTGACATCTAAACTACTATCGGGGTCTGTCAAAAATGCACTTGGTGTACTAGGGAAAGTCGTAGTGTTAGTACCTTTTTCTACTCTAATACCCTTGTTAGTGTTACCACTACCAGTATCAGATGTGACGTATACAACAAACAGACATTGCTCTCCTGAACCTAAAGCAGAATTACTTCCACTAGTATTAGCGGCAGTTAATTGTAAGGTCATTGCTGTTGGAGCGTTGTTGGTGTAACCATCGGCAAAATCACAAATCAGACCATCTATTACAGCATGACCACCTTTTATTGTTATAGTGTAATTACCATCATGTGTTACAGCACCGGGTAAAGACGCTGGTGTATTACGAGTGCTTGCTGTAGTAGCCGTATCTTCCAAAGACAATATCCCATTGCCATGTGTTGCTGCTATCAAATTAGTTAAAGATGGGGATAGTATAAATCCGCCATCAGTCAATGTTGTTGTGTGTCCAGAAATTGGGTCTGCCATATTATTTCACCTCGATTAGTAATTGTATTTTCATTTCATTTGTGTCTGTTTTCAATATTGGTCTAAAAACATGTCTTGATACTGGTGTAAATCCAGTACTAGTACGCATTTGAATATAAACTTCCTTCAAACTTTCATCGAAAGCATATGTTGTAGGAATATCTGCTTCTACCAATAATGTAGAGTTATCTATCACTTTAACAGTTGGAGACAGGGTTAACGCAGGTCTTCCTGCACTACCATCGCTACTTGTAGAAGGTGTACCATCAAAACCCAATGTTAATTCATTTATATTATCGGCAATTGTTTCTACCATAAGTCGCTTCAAGTGGTCGTTTACGGGCATTAATAATCACCTTCTATATCAATATAGACTCCTTTGTTTAATCCAATACTAGAAACAGTAGTACTACCACTTATTGTAGCAGCACCTCCAATACTTCTCCTTCCGGCGTGTTGACCTAACAAAATTTTCTCCTCTGCTACTGACCGCACAAGTATGGATGGTATTACTTTTACTTCTAAAGAATTGAAGAATGAAAAATTGTAATCTCTTATTTGAGTAGTTTTTTCAGGCATACGAGTTGCCACATTCAATGCTGAATTTTGAGATAACATATGTAATACACCACTCAAACCACTTGTTGAAGAAACAAACTTAAAATCACTCAGATTTTTTCGTGTATCGTGTTTTGCATCGATAATAGATAAAATTTCACCCTTGTAAGAAACCAAATCACCGGGTCTATACTTCCAAGCATCGGGATGTCCTCTACTATCAATAGCACCCTTCGCAAGTTTATTTGTCTGTAACACCTTTCGTGCTACTTTTCTAGCGGCTTCTGATGTTTTTACAGTAACATCGATTGTAGGAGCAATTTGTTCTCTAACATTCACATTAAACTTACTTTGTTGACTTTCAGCATCTTCCATAGTAATTATTACATCATCATTCAAAGTAGAAGGAACACCTTGTATAGTTACTCTATTCTCTCTATCATTCAGAGGATTTGTATTCTCTGTACCACGCCTTTTCTCTTCTAACAACAAAGAAGGTACTTTTTGATGAGATGCTGGAATATATTGTAAATTACCGTATTTATTCATATTTAATGACCTATTATCGTATTTTGAAATTAAATTTAGAGCAGTTATAGCATTCATAGAATTGAAATCATGAGCAAGAAATACATTACTGTGTTTTCTTCTATTTGTACCAGCACTAGTCAAATTCATAGTTTCACCAATACCCACAGATGTAGCAGAATCTTCCATTTGAGATGTCATTTTTAATACTAAATCTGTAGTTCTAAAACCTATATCTACCGTTCTACCAAAATGTAAAGATAAAGGTGGATTTAACGTCAGAGGGTCAATCACCCCATCTCTTATTCCCTGTCTAATGAAAGCATCATGATAAATCGGAGTAGGGCTAAACCCTAAATCTGTTAATGTTCTTTTCCTCATATTGCGAAGTTCTAATAACAGACCATTAGAAGTACTACTCTGTGTACTAGTAGTCAATCTTTTTTGAGGATTTAAAGAAGAAAATACAATTTTAGTTGTAACATTTCTACCCTCCGGTGTCCAAATATCGCTTTTTAAGGAATGGCCGGGTGTTTCAAAATGCGTTATTAACAAAGAATCACCAGATTCTACGTATTGATAGGTTTTCTCAGTAGCAAGTTTGTACTCATTTTTATTTTCAGATTCTATTGTAACCTTATGTTTACCATCTAAACTGTGAACATCAACTTTAGCAAAATGTACAGCATTATCAACAAAAACAGGCTTTCTTACATCTGCCATTAGAGTATCACATTCTTCTTCCCATCTACCCTTAGTAGATTCTATACGGCCACTTTTTGAACCCATTAAGCACCATCTCCACTGTGGTCACTTGTACCAAAAGTTACATCTCCTTTATGTCCTTTAGGGTGTAAAGACTGACTAAATCTAGGTTTTACTGTGAAATCTAAACCAGTCACAGCATCATCAGTATCTAATTCTTGCCTCCTTCTAGCAGCATCTGAACGATGGTGTTGTAAAGTATTTTCACTAATAACAAGTCTTGTTACCGCTTCACTTAAAGAAGTGTTATCAAAACCACTTACACTAGAACCTAATAATTTAGGACCAAAACAATCGGGTATTTCAAAATTAGAACCTGTACTATCAAACAAAAATACCGGATGATATGGACCATTAGTATTTGGTACTATACCAGTTGCATAAGGTGTATTTGCACTTGTAGTAGGTACTTCGTAATTAAATAAACCATATTTTCCAGCACTTGTAGAATATAAATAATTTAATGCATATTGTGGAGAACTACTATGTAAATCATTATTTAATCTAAATAATTGTATATGTTTATTATCTAATAGTTTTATACTTTTTAACATAAATTTAACACTTTTATCATTTTGGTTATTACGTTTTGTATTTAATTTTAAAGTACTATTTTGATATGGGTTAGTAGTTTTTTCTACACCTGCTAAATTATTTCTACCCCATCCTGTATCATCAAACAATCCTGCATGTACTTTACTTTCCATAATATAAACGCCACCATACGGTCTAAATGGTTGTGTATGAGTGAATCTTAATGCAGAATTTATAGGAGCACCACGACTTTGACGTGCAAAAGATATAGTTGTTAAATTTAAATCAGTTAAGGATAAAGTGTTACCATTCCCAATATCGGGCTGTAAAGCCCCTTCAAGCACGATTCTTTGACCAATATTCCTGTCTGTATGTAGACTGTGAGCCTCTGTATTAATAACAATATGATTCGTTTCAACACCACTTAAAATATCGCCATCTACACCGATTCTAGGGCTACTTCTTGATATTGCATCCACATGAACGGATGTTCCTACAATTTTTTCTGTCCTTGGACTTACTGTAGCCTCCGGTTTTAGCAATCCATCGTCTGAAATATCTAGCGTATCACTGATTCCTCTAGGTAGTTCATCGGCTTGCAGTACAGCGTTACGGGGGCGTAACAACCCTTTACCGAATAGAGGTTCTGCTGTATGTGTACTTAGTACCATACCAGTCTTTTCTACAGGTGCTGAAAGTGCTGTAAGAATGTCTTCATTGAAGTGAGTAGGATACCTTACCCCTCTACCATTACCCATATCACCAATCCTCATAGCATGTGTAGGTGCAAATACATCAACTAAATCATTGTCATTACCGTTTAGATTAGCATCATTATCAGTACCGCCAAATCTTGGAATAGTGTAACCTGAACTAATACTAACCGCACCAGTACTAAGGTTAACTATACCCTTCATGTTAAAGATAGGTTTACCATTGTTCCAAACTCTATCATACGGACTTCTGTTGTTAGTTCTATCATATTCGTAGGCATCACCACAATCCCACGCTGGTCTAATACCAAATCCACGCACAGGAGCACGTCTAACGTCCTCTCCACGCTCGTTTGCCCACCAATCTATCAGATAGTACTCAGAGGCTTTAGAGAGGCGTTCTATGCCCTTTCCTTCGCCATCACCCCACCAATCCCTACGAGTACCAGCAGGATTGCGTATAGTACGCACAGGAGCACCGTATGGTCTTGTCATTCTGCGACCATCACTATAGCGAACAAGATTCTCAGGTTTATCTATTCCTAACATACCTGTAAAGTTAGTAGCAGTTTCCATTACACCTACATAGGTTTGCCCTAAAGCACCCACATTAGAGGTATCTGAGCCTCCACCACCGTAAATCCAAGTAGGTGCATCATTCATTACACCATACTTGAATTCTTGTACAAGTGGACCGGAGTGATAATCAGTTGTTAACACTGCATTACCACTTGCAGATGACCCAGATGCAATCTCTGAAAAGTATCTAAGACTATGAATTCCCCATCTAGGTTTGTTTAAAGCCTGTCTTAACGCTATTCTATAACCGTAACTTCGTCTTTCAGTACTACTTCTAGCACCTGTACCTCCCTCCCAACCTAATCTAAGACCTTTTGTTGAACTGTCAGTATAACTACCACTACTGCTACTATCATACCCTTTATCGCTAATATTGAAATCTAAACTACCATGTTCGCCGGGATAGTGCCATGATAAAACAGCAATCATGTATTCATCTAAACTACTTGCTTGTGGACCTCCACGACTACCACACGGCCATAATCTATGATAAGTGATATTGCCACCATCATCACCAACATCGGTATTATCGCTATTATACGTTACAGACCCATCTTTAGTAGTGTTGGGAGACTTAATATCCATGTAAAATGGTCCATAACTCATAGAATAGGATGCAGCGAAATAATGGAATGTTTCAAAATGTTCAGGTAGAGAATTATACATAGCAGCATCTACAGCATTACCATTCCAAGCCCTAGAATCATCATCAGAAAAATATGTGTAAGGTCTACCTAAGTTTGGATGTGATTTACAAAGGAAAGCATCGGGTAGATGTAGAGATGTAGTATCCTGACTACCATTAATCAAATCCGGCAAAAAGTGAGCAAAAACATTCTTTTTCTTATCTATTAAATGAGTATACGGGTCGTTAAGAGAGCCTGTTGTAGTTAATGAAATAACAGCACCGGCAAATAAATTATCCCAAAACGCATCATTATTAACATTAAGATGTATTGTATTAGGTAAATTAATTTCATCACGAGCATCACCAGAACGTCGAATATATTCTCTGATATATGTAGCACCATTTTCAGCCTGATATATTAATTTTTGACCGAAAAGAGGTGTTCTAGGTAAAACGCTTGCATCATCTACTGTTATAGTACCATCACCTTGTGAAAAAGATATTACAGTACATTGAGGTATTAAAGATATATTTTGTAAAGTACGAGAATATATATTTGGATATATTGAAGGATATCCTTGTATTGTTAATTGATTTCCTATACTCCCATAAGTACTTTTACTAAATTGATAATAATTATGAGGTGCATATTGAGATATACCTATATAATTACTATAATCATCTAAATCTGTAATATAATTACTAGAATTATAATCTATATTATCAAAAAGTATAGTCCACCATGGAATATTCAAAGTATATGCAGGTGTAGCGTCAGAAAACATAGGTGAATAAGGAAATCCTTGTCTAGTAAATGAAGGAGTTTCATTTAAGTTAACACCAAATGGATTGTAAAGTAATAAAGGAGGTATATTTGTAAATTGACTACCATAATCCGGGCTTACATCTAACATTGTTTCGTTAATAAAAATTTCACAACCCCTTACATCTGCATCAGTGGCTTTTTCTAAAATCAAACTTATAGCCCCTGTTTGTGAACTATGGTCAGCAATACCGACTACTGTATTGACTTGTTGATATGTCATACCTTTACCAACAGATTGTGTGTTAGCACTGTAACCACGTATTTGGTTGACATGTAGATTAGGTTGTATAATAATTTGATATGCACCTACTTCAGCAGGGTCAGGAAAATGATATCCTAACGTATAGTATGCTGCTGCCTCTAAAACAACAGTGTGTCCACCTACTTTATTGATATCTCCGCCTAACCCTGTAGAGGCTAAAACACCGTAACCATCGTATTTGATAGCAGTTTCAAACATTAGAGTGAATGCACCTCCATGAATGTCACTAGGACCACTAGGGGCAGCATTTATTCCACTAAAGTTTATTTCTGATTCTAAGGGATTAATAAAATCTTCAACTAACGTAGTGTTAGTTTTCTTTTCTTCAGTGTCGTAAACATCTTGTATTGTTGCACTATCTAAGAATTTTTTCTGCAATCTTTGTTGAGCACGATGTTTCTTGTAAAGACTTTGATACGCTGGATGTGACCAGTGACCGGGCAGCATAGGCATTGTTGGAGTAACAAAGTGATGCCCCATTCTAGGATAAGGCATTGGCGTGAGTACTGGTTTACTATATCTGTTATAGGCTACCGTTTCATTACCAGTATACTGAGTATGTGCCATATCAGGAGAACTACCGCTTACTTCAGCATGGTCACGCATTCTACGAGCAGCAAAGAATCTAGCACTACCAGCAGGTACATAGTAAGAAGGAACTACTTTGAGGTCAGTTACAGTCTGTCCAGCCATAAACGTAGCAAAGTCTACATCACCTACTACGGTAAGTGTTGTGCTACCTTGTGAAGTGTAAGAACAAACAACACCTTCATCAGTAGTTGGATTATACACTCTTAAGAACTTTCTACTATCTTTTACCTCTTTAGTACCAAAACCTGCATTAAATACGTTAGTATTCAGTGTAGCATCTATGACTAAAGCGTTAGTTGTTGCATTCCAACTAGATACGGATACTGTATCAGTTTCTATACCGGAAGTATGAGTATACACTGTAGGATATCGATGTGTATGAGAATGACCCATTTTAGTTACATGGAAGAAAAGTGTCTTATCGTGTAATTCATATGAAGTTTGCAAAGATTCATTCTTCCAACCGTCTAATGTACTTTTGTAAGTTAGAGGGTCAATGTGTTCCCAGTTATGATTTTCATAATTTGGTGCTTGTCTTGGACCTTTAACTGTGTTATCAAAGAAGCGTTCTAGTTTGTTATCAGAGGAAGGGGCTGATACACCTAAGTCTGCATGTAACATACCACCAGAACCAAAAGTTTCATTTTGATACGCTTGTATAGGGTCAAAACCACTTCTGACAACTATATTACCGGGTATAGAATCAGGATTGGGTAATGTTATTTTGAGATTAGATGGTTTACCACTATTAGCCAAACTAGGTGCTGTTCCTTTAGTAGTTCTATCTTCAATTAATCTGTAACCTCTAATTATAGTACCGAAAGGACTACCACCTTCGATTTTATGAACTTGACCTGAATCATCTAATACATTTATGCTATCAAACTGTATTTCTTCATTTGGTATTTGTAAAACATTTTCTACTTTCAAAGGATATCTAGCAGCAAGTTGTGGATGACTTAATTCTTGAGCCTGTAAAATTGGCAACATTGCACTATTTGTAGTTTCAAAACTAAATCTAACATTACCAAATATCTTCTCGCCCGTAGTGTATGCTGTGTTACTTGCAACTCTAGTCATAAAAGGCACAGCACCTAAACCACGAGCATTAATTGCAGGTAATGATAAGTTACCACCATCCATTCTCTTCCATACTACATTTTCCGTGTTAAAATTCTTGATAGCAGAATTTTCATAGATTTGATATGCATTTACATCGCCCATCCAATAGGTAGCAGATTTATTTGCCTGATAACTAGTAGTATGATGGTGTGATGCTACATTTCTTTCAACTAAATTATTTATTCTACCGACTGTAACTGTACCGCCTGAACCTCCAGCAACTGTGAGAACATCACCAACCTCATATCCAGTACCAGCACTAGCAAGAGTTACACTATTGAGAGCACCTGTACTTACACTAACTACATTAACTCTACAACCTGAACCATTACCACCAGTAGTAGCAGCAAAGCCGGTGCTATACCCACTACCTGTAGCACTCACTGTTATACTTTCAACAGGTCCAGCAGTTTCAGGCTCTAAATTATAAGAACCTGCTGAATAATCTAAATCATATATTAAATCGCCAGTTTTAGCCCTATCAGGAGTTGCATTTTCTAATTCTAAATCACTAGATACAGAACCATGCATGTGTTTAGTAGCACCAGTAGGGAATAGAGTATCGACCCAAGTAACATCTGATTCAAATGCTGTAGATTTAGGTACTACCATATCATGTACAATTAACGCTTCTACGTTTGGTCCTGCATTGGCTGGTGCAATGAATCTGTCTTGACCGTGAAATCTTTCATCCCAAAGAGTAGTACCTGCATATGTTATAGCATCTGACGATACACCATGTATTTGCAACCAATCACCAGTAGCAGTAATACCATCTCTATCATATTTGGCAATTAACGCACTTTCAGATTCATAACTTACTACTAAGAATGCACTACCATATAAGCCAACAGGTTGTGAAAGAGTGTCAGGTAATATTTCACTAGAAGATGTTTGACCATTCGTTTTGTTAAAGTTGATTGGGGTATTAGAATAGTTATGATGAGTAGTAGCACTATCAGTTTGAATTAAACTATAACTTCTAGTTGATGCACCTGCAATCTTAAAACCACCAGAATAGAAACTATCTAAATAGTTATCTAAATCAGCAACAACTCCATCGATAGGAGGTACACTTTCAGGAGTATCAAATAAAGGATAAGTGTGAGGTAATTGACTTAATGTTGTAATCATTGTACTGGCAGTGCCGTATGGAGCAAAAGATAACATCGAATGATGTGCTCCTAAACCAGCACCATAACCTTCTGTTCCAACTTTCAAACTGTTAAGGTAAGAATATCTTTCACCAGCCCATCCAACAGCACCAATTGGTTTTGTTCTATCAACAGCGTCTACAATACCTGAAAAGTGAACTTGTGTCATGTGGTCACGAGTTGAATCATCTTCATTGTTAAAACGTATAGTACCCGCTTTAGACCAAACAAACAAATTACCATCAGGACTTGTATTAACATCAAATGCACCATTAGCAGCCGCTTTTTTATGCTGTGCTAATCTAAACCTTGCCTTGAATGTACCAGCAGCAGCATCAACAACTAAAATTTCTTTAGCGTGATAACAAGCACTTTGTGTATTACTATTAGCATTATCAACTGTATCGATTGCAGATTTCAACCAACCGGATGCAGGTAAATTTTCTAACAAATCTCTGTTAGTGGTAGTTGCACTTTCTACAAATTTATTAGTAGTATCATACGTTCCAATAGCACCAGTATCAACCCACCCATATCTATCTTGACGCATAGCATTACCCATTGAAGGCATATGTGTACCTCCGAGTGATTTAAGTGCTCCAGCACCCGGAAATGCGTTAATTGCCGCACCTAAAACAGTGGCTAATTCTTCACCATTCTGACATCTTGTAGCATCAACAACAATATATTCTAATTTACTATCAGACGATGATACTGTTTCTGAACCACTATAGTCTAAAATTCTACCAGTGAGTGGTCCTGCAACTCTAAATGCTGTAGGATGAATTTGATTATCTCTAGTCCAAGTAGTTGAAGAATTACCACCTACAATTCTTGTATTTTTCTTTGGATGGACAGGATTAAATGTAAGTTGATTATCTAACCAAGAGCCACCAGCATGTAAACCCCCATCCATATGGAATACTGTATCAGCACCCATTGTAATACCGAAACCAACTGCCGGAGTGTGTCTTAATGGCATTACACCATTCACTTGACTACCAGTACTACTTCCATCTGTTATTGTGTAAATTTGACCATAATGTCTACCATGAGCAGGTCTTTGATACATAGTTCGACGAGGATGACCAGCAGGTGTCTCCCAGTTTACTATGGCTTTCCAATGATATGCTGTATTAGCATTATAGTATGTTATATCTTCAGGTAAATAATCACCATCGGTATTTGTGATATGATTAGGGAATGCTTGTTTATTTCCAGTAAATCTAGGTACACGAGACCAAGTATTCCCACTTGTAATTATTCTACCGGAAAAAGGTTCGTTAACGTTTTCTGTACCTGTAGAATCATGTACACCTGTAAATGGGAATGCTTGACCCGGACCGAATATCATGTATGTAGTCTTATTATCTGTACCATCACGATGGTCTTCATATCTAGCAGTTGGATGAGCGAAACGCATCACTAAGGGTATAGGCTTCGCTTTTACTACACCTCTAGTGTAAGAAGTACCACCTCTATCTAAGTCAGGTGTTAACATGTTATCTTGATTGAAGAAAGGTGGCATCAAACTACCACGATGTTGGTTACACAATGGAGTACCGGGAAAGAAGGCAAACATTGCATTACAATCTAACATAGCAAAACTAGTCGATATTTCATTTGCATTCTGAATACCAGCAGTACCAGTTGGACCACTAGCATAAGGATGGGTATAGAAAGATGAATAATCATTTGTAGTACCATCGTTAACATCTAGTGTAACACCTGTAAATCCACCACCAAAGAATACTGGAACACTATGGTCAGGACTACTTTTACCACCTTTAAAGAATGTAATTGGTTCGGAAAATACACTACCTAAAGTCCTAAGACCTGCAAATTCTCTAGCCCTTTCATCACCAAACAAAGTAAGTATCTGACTATTTCCCGGTGCAGAAGAAGGTAAATTTATTCCAGTATTTGTGTTAAAGATTAATTTCTTTTCAGAATCAGCACCTTGTTGACTTTGTACAATCATAGAGCAAACAAGGAAAGGAGCACTATCATCAACAAAATATGCTCTTTTCTTTTCACCAAATGCTTTCATACCGCTTGCTGTAGAAGAATCTGATGGTATCAAGAAATTCCATAGTTCAGCATTAGTCACACCATCTAACCTTTGAGAACCCCAACTGCTATTTGAATCGAATCTAAATTGAGGGCTATCTATTTTTGGTAATATATGGTCTCCAGAACTTCTAGTGAAAGTAACACCATTAAGATTGTTTTTCCACGCTGTTGTATCTACAGGATTATTAGTTGAATTTACAAATACAGGAGTTGGTGTGTTTGTATGTCTACCTTTACTTTTTGTAACTATTTGAAGTAAAGTGCGTGGTATGTAACCACAATCAACTTTCTTACCTAAATCTAACTTAGCATCTGTAACAATATGATTTGGTGTTGCTATACTTATCACACCTTCGAGGTTATCGTCATCAACATTTAAATCAATACTGATGCTTTTTTGTTCTCCGAATTCTAAGTGTGCTGCTTGAATACCTAAATCTGGGTGTACTGAAGCAGAAAAACTTTCAGATAGATATTTACCATCATTGCTGAATGGTGTAATAACTATTGAATCAGGTTTTACACCCCATTCTCCAAAAGTCTTACCGTCTGTAGTATACATATGAGTACAATCAAAAGTTGTCGGACTTGTAGCATTGATTGCAGCAGCAGTAACAGCAGCCATCAACTCATCAGTAACTAATGTAGTACGATTTAAAACAGGGCTAATAATATAAGGGTCGTTGGTAATGTTCCAGTCAGCAACACTTGGCGTTATACCATAAAAATAACTACCATCTTGATGTGTATAATGAAAGACTTTACCAACATTTGCATTACCAGTACCATCTATATCAGATATTTGTAAAAGACCACCATTTTTAGGGAAGCCAAGATAATTTAATTTACCATCTGTTGTAAAACTAGCATCAAAGGGTTCTAATCCTACGATTTTTAATTTACTTTCGTTAGTGTTTTCAGTTACATTAACACGCACAGTTGCTTCAGGGGCATTGACTGCATTCCATAGATTACCTGTCCAAGTTTCAATAACAGGATTAGTAGCATCTCCTGTATCTAACATACCCGTAGCATCACCGCTACCACTCATGTTTTTACCAATAGTAAACCCACCTTGGCTCACATCCTTATCGTTGAAGAATACACATATTTCTTGACTAATTGTTGAAGGTAAATCCTCAGTTTTTTTAACAAAAGATTCTCTACCACCACGAGTATTTTCCCTTTCTCTATAAATAAATCTTACACCATAATTATTACCCAAATGGTCTTCAAATCTAAAACCATATAAATCTCTTTTAGATTCTCCTTTCGCTAATTTAATTTTTTCAGCATTAGATACATGTGAAGAATAACTACTTGCTACATTGTTTCCATACCTTGCTTTATCTTCAGTAGAGAATGTACCATATCCCCATTTTCCTGCAACATCTGTAAAACCGGGTACTCCAGTTGCTACTAAACCACCAAAATTTACTCTAGCGATAGCAGATTTACCAGTTCTCAAACCTTGAATTAAAGTAGAAGGTGAACCTTCAGATTCAAAAGACTTAGGTATTGAAGTATTATGCATTTGACCGCTAATCACATCCGATACACTTTGTATTGTATGTTCTTCATCTGTTCCATAGTCAGTAACAGCAATGACATTTTCTTCATTCTCATCTTCTAAATATTGTTGTAACGTTGTAATAGGAGCAAACGGTCTTCCATGTTTGTTAAGAGGCATAGGTGCAGGATGCATGTTTTCACCCTGTATATCTTCAGGTAAAGCCCAAAAGTTACGCCACCTACCACCATGACCAATAATAAATTCAGGTTGATATTCAGTTTGACCTTGACTATTATCTAACCAAACACAGAAATTTCTACCACTTGCTCCCGGCACTGTACTGTGTATAACTACAGTCCAACCATTAACACCGTTTCTATCAGTAACGGCTCTACCAATGTGTGCTCTCAAATAACCCATATGTGTACCTTTTTGGGCAGATGAAAAACTTTGTTTGGTATCCCAAAACGGAGAAGGGTCATGAGCAGAACTGCCGTCACTTAGCCTAGCATTCAATGCTGCATATTGATTAATTGTACGAACTATCTCTTCGGCAGCCTCTAAACTATTTCTGGTTTTCAATCCTATAGAACCTGCATCTATGGATAATCTTCTCACAAAACCCATATCTTTCCATTGTGGTAAATGTTGCAACCTAGATTCTTCATGATTATCTAATGATAATGTTTCACTTCTTATACCTTTCAATGATAAAAATGCAGGTATAACACGAGTACCATCAGGAGTATCGAAAAATGTCGAAGGGTCACGGAAAGAACAAGCAGTGGTTGCATTTCTTATTTTAATTAATTGACTAATAAAATCGTTACCTTTTCTCCTAGATAACTTATGATAGTCGTCTGCTATCTTGGAAATTGAGACATGTGATGTAGTTTGTGGAGGAAGACTATTTGAAAAAGTATAACCTGAAGAAGCACCTTGTAATGAATATTCAGTGTGTACAAAATGACCATGACCTTTACCATAAAGTCTTGAATACCTATTGTATTTTGGCGTAGTGTTTGTAGAAGATATGTAATTACTAGTTAAATTGTAAGCCTGTTTATTTGGTAAATCATGAGCATAAGCACTTTCAATAAATTTAGATTGTTGTGTAGAGCGGATAAAACGATTTTGTGAAGGATAACCATTAGTCACATCAATTTGTGTTGTCCAAGCACTTGGTGAAGAACCATTATAAGAAGCAAGATAGGAATGTAAGTCAGTTCGAGTTGTATCAGTATCTTTGACTACATATCTGTTCCAACCAATATGTGTTGTTTGTAATTCACTTTGCACTTGCATATGTAAATCTTGGAATGCAATAAACTCTCTATCATGGGCTACATCATATAACAACACTCTTGCATGACCTTCATTGGACAGATAAGGGTCTACATAAGCAACAGTAGGTGCTTCTGCTGCTGTTAACCCTAGTGATTTGTAGTTTTCTTCTATTGTTTTATTTACATGTTGAGCAAAATTTCTTGCAGTTTCTAAACAAGTGTTACCAATTAGGAAATTTTCTAAAGGTATACTATCTCTTGGATTTGAATTTAAATTACCTTCACCGTTGTTAAAACCAGTCCAAACTTGTGCCTCATTTAACACACCTCTACTTTTGAAAAATAAACCTTCAGTTGCATGAGGGTTGTTATACGACATGTTACCCCAAATTGTATCGCCATTTCTTAGACCGCCCGAAGCATAAGGATTAACCCATGTTTTATTTAATATAGCGTCTACATCATCAAAGTCATCACAACCCACACCTAATTTGTAATCAGTTACATTAGCAATTGCTTTCAAATCACTATCTGATAATGTAATGACTACACTACTATCACTATGAACAGCAATACTGTCTACTGTACCGATTGTGGCATATCTTTCTTCAGTTGATGATGTTTTGTAAGCAAAAAGAACATCCCCTTTTCTTACATTTAAACCGGATAAATCAAATAAACCTACATCATCTACTGGATTTACAGTTACTGTTTTATTGGTAGTAGAATAAGCAGTTATTGCTATGTTAGTATCAATTTTAACATTAGCAACCAATTCGTTAAATATACCCATTTTTTCATGTACATTAGATGCTATATTCTTTGTAATAGAACTTTTTGTAGATACAAAATTATCATAAAATACTCTTCTTCTTTTTCCTACAAGAGTCATTTTTTCTCCTGCCAACACAGAAAAATCTGGATAAGTATTGTTACCAGCCAAAGCCTGTGCAGTAGTAAAACCTTCATAATAATATAATATAATACTAGTATTATCACCTTGTACAGTAAAACCACTATTGCCTACAGTAATGTCAAAATTGTTATATTTATTTAATGTGCCATAGTAATGAAATTTTAAAAGTTTTTTACTTGATGGATGAACACATTGAACTTCGTAAAAAGTTTCTCCTGTTCCTGTAACTAAATCTGATAAATTATCAATGCCTATGTCTGGAAATAATTCCATGTCTTCATCACTCAATGTAATTTCTAATATACTTCCTCTTGTAGCAGTAGTGCCAATTACGTTAACACTACCAATAACAGCAGATGCTCTTTTCGTTTGTATCTTTTCTGCGTGTGGATTGGTTTCTGGACCTTCTTTAAACTCTACAGCACTAACATATTGTCTCATACCGTAATCAACATTACCACCTTGTGTCTTAACGCTCGCAGAATCATAATATGTATTACTTCTATCTTCATATTCCGAAGATGGTGTAAAACTATCAGATGCTAGTACTATAGCACCATCATTTGTGTTTGGCCCTCCAACTGTTACAGGTGTTCCAGCAATAGCGTTTTGTCTAAAATTAGCAGACGGATAAACTAGTGTAAGAGTTTTAGTGTTTTCAGTTATCGCTGAATAAAAAGCCCAATCACCACTTGGTAAAAACACCTTTCTATATCTACTGGTGGTATCATTTGTTATTTGTTGATAACTGACAGCAACTTCAGGTGTTGGAAATATATTAATATCTTTAACAACTAAATTATTTCCAGATAAACTTTCTATTACAGTAGATGTAAATGGGTTGTTATCACCAAAACTATATGCAGATTCTACTTCTCTATCAGCAGGAGGTAAATCAATCGGCCTTTTTCCTACCGGACTAGGATTGTAACTATGTGCAGTCATAGTAGCATCTAAATGTATTTTGAAAGAATTATTTGGCCCTACATGTTTACCAAAAAATTGATTATCGAAAAACGGAATTTCTGCCAATGCTCTTGTACTAGCGAATTGAGTACCTAGTTGGTAATCATGATTAACACCATTCATTTTTTGAAACATACGGTCATTTACAGTTGACCCATTATCAATTAAACTCTCATCACCAAAATCCGGTTCACTATATAGTGTTCTATTAATTTGAAGTATTGTTGAATCTGAATTTGAAATATAACCAATATAACGTAATAGACGTTTAATAAAAGTAAATTCTGTACCATCGTGTGCTACATAATAACCAGAACCTATGTCTGCTGCACCGGATTGAAAAGTGAAAGTGTTACCGGATTTACTTTGATAACGTGCTTTACTCCCATCTTCAAAATATACGTAACCAACTTTTGGAAATCCATATGTACCCCAACTCTTCATATCATTAGAATGATTATTTAATGGTGAAACAGTAATACTACCTCCACTAGTTGTGTTTAGGTAATCTGCTCTTACTGAATATGACCTTCTTGAAGAAAATGGCAATCTACTAAGTTTACTTTCATCGTAAGTAGGTTTAGTATCTACTGCACCTTGACCCGGACCACCTAAAGTGACTGTGACAACAGGAGCATTAGGTTCGATTTCTTTGACAATATGAGAATCAGGACTACCTTTTCCTTTGAAGTCTATAGATTGTGATACAAAAGGAGTAAATATACCTTCACATTCTATGATGGTAAAAGAACCATCTTCATCATTAGTTTCTTTTATACCTCTTATCACTGCCCTGTTAAGTAAATATAACAAACTCATTTGGTTAACATCATTTGAATCATCTAAAGCATGTTTGATATGTGCTAATTGATTAGTTCTAGTCCTATCACAAGGTTGTATAATTAATGCCATATCTGCTACAGATGGATTGTCTACATCCATAATATTGTCAATAACATCAAAGAATTCGTGTATAGATGAAGATACTCCTGATACCCCTGTATCAAACTGACCATCTGAAGGACTTCCAACATTTACTTCAGGCTCTATTCTAGTTATATTACTAGATGTTGTCAAATTTTTGCTAGTTTCAATTTTAGGAAAGTAGACTTTATTAAAAATAGAAGGATGAGATTCATTTTGACTAGATGATTCTAAAACAATTTTAGGCGGCGAATTACCTACCAAACCTTGTGCGTAAGGAGTAAAGTTTGCAGGTGTATAACTTTCATCTAAATCATCATCAGCATCATATCCTTCACTATTATCTCCAACTAACTCGTTAACAGCAAAGACATTGTCACTTTCTAAACTGTCAAATTCAACATAACCTCCGGGTGAATAAAGTGTTAAACTACCTAAAGAACTTATTTGGCTAACAATGATATCATATAGATAGGCTGTAGTATCGCCATTAACAAAAGCAGTATTAGAAGCAGGTACAGTCTTTTCCACCATTAGTAAAGGTTGAGCAGTATTTACTCTTGTGCTACCATCATAACTGTTCATTGATGCTCCTGTTAAATCTATAGCATTATAATGGACTTCAATAAAAGGTGCATGATTGTATGTACTTCTCAACAAAGGTATATGCAATAAGGCAACTCTACTTTCTTTACTAGGGCGAAGATGATGTTTTCTTGTATTAGCATCAGGTGTAGTACCATATGTAGGTACTTGACCCTTTAACATGAAAGGTCTGTAATCAAATGTTGTACCACCTAAAGCAATTAACTTCTCTTTACCATCTGATACAGTAACATCTTGGAAATCATTGTAAACAGCAGTAACTGTAGAAGAATTGATAACATTTTTTATATCGTAAGTACCTGCATCTCTATAAACATCGACTTCACTATTTACTGGAATTTGGTCTTTAATACCTTCTCTTGTATTATCATAAACCACATCTACTAAATCAACTTGACCTCCACCTTTTAAATCGATTATTTCTCTTTCTGCTCTTGGTAACATTCGTAAAAAAGTATGACCTTTAACGTGATTTTTTATATGTCTACCGCTATGTCCTATTTGATACCCTTCATCTAAAGTAGTAGGCCACAATGCAGCAAAAGGATTATCTGTATCATTTACAGTAGTTGCCATGTTAGAAGAAAATACAAATCCGTGATTTTCTAAATCACTTTCATCTATCACCATCTGCCCCGTTCTATCTATGGCTTGTGAAGAAAAGTGAGGAGGTTGATAAGGTCGACTAGTACCACTATCAATTAATAAATCAGCACCTAAAACAATAAATTTAGGTTTATCCAATTCGCTATATGCATGTAAAAGACCTCTTTTTCCATTCGAGTTAGTAGCAAAATCAAGATGAATACTAGATATCGTCAATGCTCCAGTATCAATATTTATACTTTCTAATCTGACTCTTTCAGGAGGTTTTTGACTAGGCTTCAAAGTATCTAAATTTATACCATTGGGATTTAGCAATAAATTGTAAGGAACGTGTGGCACTGAATGAGAAGTAGTAGCAGTTTTCGTGCTTTGTGTAATTGTGTAATTACCACTACTATAAGGAGATATTGTGAAATCTATAGTACCTGAAGTTTGTGACGAACCTGTAAGTTCGGTAGCCAAAGATGCTGCATTAGTAGTAGAAAGATATATTGTTGTAGAATCTGCCGATGCACTAAGATTAAGTGGATATACAGATTCTATGGGTGCAATTGGTTCTTCAAACCTAAATAATAACAACGTGTCATCTTTAACAGTAGGTACTTCACCTTGCACCATATCGTTTGTGAAAGAAGTACAAAGGTGTATTGCTTCCATTATCCCTCTAAACTTCCCTCCTTTCCCACCAACAAATATAGGATTATTATTTTTTAACAAAATAAATTTATCGTTATACAAAGTTTGTTCTGCCATTAATATACCATTTATGTAAAGTTGAACTTTCTTTGAGTTGAAAGTAGCAATAACATGCATCAATGGTCTATGATTAATATTCAATGTTGTGGCATCGTCATAACTGCTATTGAATCTATTGTATGAGTCGTGTATACCTGTAAATGTAGAAGGTGGGAATATAGTGCCGTCATACCCATTACTAGTCAAATAAGCAGTAGTTAATTGAATTGTTTCTATTTCATTTTTTTCAGTATCAAGTAAATTTAGATTGAAAACAGCAGGACCGGGTGTGTCTACATTTCCTAAAGATAAACTAAAACAATTTTCTTTTTCTACTATTACTCCACCACAATCAGGTACAACCCAAGCCTCTATAGTAATTTCATCTGTTAAACTTAATATGTTATCTGAACCGGAATTAGGATTAGAATTAAATAAACCTCTGCTAGTATTATCTGTACTAGAATTACCTTGTGGTATTATTATACTATCAGTTACACCATCAAAAAAGAAAGCATGATTAGTAGTAGAAATAACAGGCATCTTAAAACATCCAATCGACTGGTAAAAATACCATTTTAAATCTATATACAGTTTCACCAGCATCATAATCTATTGAAAGTTTTTTAACAAAACCTTGTATACCTGTTGATTTATCTGTTTCTGAAAATTCTGTACCAACGGCCATAGCCGCTGTAGCACCTTTATCTTCCGGTGATTTATTGCGACCAGTAGGCATGTGAAAATTTCTTGCAACATAAGTTTCATTGCCTACATTTACCATTGAATTAAATGGTATCTGTATACCTACTATGTAATCTCCACTATTATCTGTCGGTCTTATAAAACCATCATTTTCTCTATTCCTGCTAAATGTAGGTCTTAAAAAGAAATCTTTATTTCCTCTCAAACCACCAGTTCTTCTTGAGTTGTTTACAATACCGTACAAGTCCTGTACTTTATCACCTGCTGATTTTTTTTCAGCGTCAATACCACCTCTAAATAATGTCATTTGAGGTTTTCTTGTAGACGAGGTAGTACCTGTTCTTGTAGTAAAAGTAGGAGTGTTGTTGTTACCAGTTTTTCCAACCGTGGCTTGAGTAATTTTTACTATTCCATTTGTTATAGTTGCACCAAACCGTGTTTCATCGAGTAGTGAAGTGCTAAAAGAAGAAGAATATTCAGCATCAATCAAAGTTTTTATCGCAGTTGCTAAAGATGCTGCTCTTGTACTATTACCACCACTCACATTAGTAATTATCTTAATAAATTTTTTAGTGCCTAAATTTGTTATATTAGTATCATCATCGGTAGTTGCAACTGTTGCAAAAGTACCACTAGTATTGTCAGCCACTCTGACAAGAGGTATATATTTTGGATTGCCGGAAGCATCTTTTAACGTGATGAGACACCTGTTCGATGCTATTATTTCATCACTATCAAAACTACTAACTACACTGCCTAATAAATTATTTAAATTGGTAGAGCCAATCCACACATTTGCTATTTCAAAACCTCTATTACTATGACTGTGACTGAAAACGCAATTTATTTTTGCACTAGCACCTATACCTACTGTTCCAATATTATCATCTACAAAAATTCCATCTATCATAATCTCAGCATTTTGCAAATTCAAATCAAGATTATATCTACCTCCACCACCAAAAGGTATGGAACTACTTCCTGCTTTTCTGATGGTTTCAAGAGTTATGCTGGTAGCATCTAATTCAGTAAAATCTCCATTTTCATGGATTAGACGAATAGGAGTACCTGCTGCAACCATTTATATCACCTACGGAACGTAAACTTACCTAAAGCCCTCTTTACTTCTTTTTCAACAGCATCACCAATAGAATCTGCTAAATCGCCAGCCAAACCACTAATCTTCAAATCTATACCTAGTGTTTGTTTTATTTCACCACCAGCATCTCCAACAGCATCCACTGCATCCTCACCAATACCTTTGACTCCAACACCTGCTTTGTAAATTAAAGAATTTTTTATCTTATCTTCTATTTCTTGAAGACCACTTTCGACATTTGTTTTGAAAGAATTGAAATAACCTTGCATACTACTAAATAGATTAAAATCAAATATAGGTTTTATTTTAGTGTTGTAGAGATTAGTTATTTTTTCTATAATGCTACTCCAAGTGGAAGAAACTAACTCACCCATATCAACAAATATATTTACTATCGAACTTGCTTTGTCTGATAACCAATCAAATTTAGGTTTGATGTATTCATCATACCAAGCAGAAAGTTGTTTGTAAACGTCATGTATTGCTTTACCTGCTTTGTTAAATGCATCTGCAAAAAACTGTCCAATATTTTGTACACCACTACCTATTTGTGAGATAGTTTTCATTATTGTTGTAGATGTACGTGCAACCCCACCTAATGCACTCATCATAGAAACTAATGACGACATTAGAACTCCTCCTCGTTCAAGAAGGCGTAGTCGAGGCTAATAGTTTCATTGTTATTTTGTGAAGATACTCTTGTTCTTTCACTTTCTTTTTCTTGTTCTTCGTCAACCGCTAAAGCCCAAGATAAAGATTGTTGAAATGTTTTAATATCCATTTGATTCACTTCCATTAATGATATGTTATAATGTTTGGCTACTCTATATGCGAACAACTCAGTTTGTAAACGTAAATCATCAGATGTTTCTATAATTTTTTTCTTTAGAAACTTCTGAATCATTCGTTGTTCGCTTTGGTAAACCCCCCTTGCATTGCCTCTGCTAATTCTTCAGGCTTAGGTAAAACTGATGCTATTTGTTCACCAACATATGATGTTAGTTGTGTCATTTCTTGAGGAGTGAGAGAAGGATTAGTTTCTACTATCCAGTTTGCAAAAGCATATCTCCAATATGATTCTAAATTTAAAGTGACTTCACCACCCGTCATATCGAACATTTCTTGTGCTGCTCGCTGTATATCTAAAAAAGTAGTTTCTCTTATCCAAACCTCCATTACGGCATCTGGGTTATTAGGGTCTACTTTTATTTCGTGTTTTTCATTATTCTTCTTCGTCAATATTTGGTTCTTGTCCACTATCATTATTGTTCACTTCCTCGTTTACAGCCGCTTCATCAGCGGGGGCATCCGATGATTCCTCAACAGCCTCTTCCGAGGGGGCTTCGGTTTCATCATGTGGTTGTGTTTCTTCGGTAATACCTTCATCATCTCTCTTTAGTCTAAGAACGACTTGGGCTTTTGTACCTCGAATTGTTAGTCCACGTTCTCTACACACATCTTGTAGTTCACGTATTGTCATAGAATTATAATCGATATCTACAGAAAAAGGTGAATCTATGACTTCTTCTTCCACCTCTACTTCTTCTACTTCTTCTGAAAGAACATCTTCTGCCGCTGTGACCCAAGCAGGTGCAGTCAACATAAGAAATAATTCTCTATCAATTGATTTTCTACTAGGTTGTGACATTAAGAAATTAAATTTATTTTTAGTCAAATCGACAGTTGAATAGTCATTTTTGTGAATCCAATTTATGTAAGCACGTTTGCCGTGTTTTCGATAATATCTTACTTTTTGTATAGCCATTAACATATTATCACCTAAGAATGTAGTACCGTGTCAGTTGCTAAAACTCTAATGTTTTTAGGCATGATTTTTAATGTGGCTCTGATAGCACCTTTATCTTCAGGTATTGGAAGTGGTGCTTCTACAATATAGTAATCGTCAGTAACTATGTCTATACTTTCCCTTGTAGCACCAGTACCTTGTTTAAGGAAAGATAATTGTATCATGTCTGCATCAGTAGTGTCAGTAGTAGTTTCATCAAAGTTATGTACTGCTCTCCTCATATTGTGATAAAATACAGGGTCGTCTACAACAATTTCCATATCAAGTTCGTATTCAGTTTTACCTTCAATTGAAAGCGAAGGATTTCTTGAACCAGCAAACGGAACTTGGTCTGTTGCAGCATCTACTATATTTGAACCATTAATTACATAATGTTGTTCTACTCCAGTTTTTGCATTTAAGGTAAAAGATATGACTTGACCTAATGTTTGTCCGGCTACTTTTATTGTACCGTTGTAAAACATGAATGGTTTTTGAGTACCTTTTTCGATACCGGATTTCTTTCTTTTAATATCAGTTTCAGCAGTTTCTTCAAATAAACGATGAATATCATATCTATCTCCTGCATTACTACCTTCTAATCTACCAGTATCAGTGTAACAAAGAGCAGCATCGAAGTTAACTGTCATCCTAAGAGCAGCATCATTATCGGCAGTAAGAACAAAGTCTTTTACTTTACAACCACGAAATACACGAGTAAGTTGTTTAGAATCTGTTGCACCTCCATCTGTTGCCTCAATCACTTCTGAACTATCTATATCTCTTCTTCTTATGCTAGTTTCTAATGAAAAAGAAGGAAGATGAGATTTAGAAAATATTAATTTTGAAACTGGATTTTGTAGATTACCGCTAGATTCTCTATGAGGAGAACTAGTAGAATTGTCAGCAAGATATTTTATAAATTGAAGAGTGCTACCTGTAGCATGTGAAAAATTTAACGGGCCATCTAGCCAAATAGTGCCTGAATTTGTGCCACTAATTGATACAATTCTTCTTACTTCATCAGGTCGAGCCTTTGTGATTATATTAGATGCACCTACAATTGGGAATATACCATTTGTAGTTTCTTCTCTATAACTATTAATGTCAATATCCTCACTACCATCAGAATTTGCCACAATGACTACATAATCCCCTGCACCTATAGCAGTACCAATAGCAGGTGCAGCACTTCCACTAGCAGTATATGATATTCTACTAGCACCCGCTTCAACAGCACCATTTAAGGTAAAAGCAGTACCGCCAGTTTCACCACTAATATCTACCACTTCATTACCTAATGCGTAGTACAACCATCGAGAATTATGTAAATTGTGTTCAAAAGACCCCCCTACATTGGTGAATCTACCCGGAACTTGTACAGCAACATCTCTTCCAAGACCAACTACATGATATCTTTTCAAATCAACTTTAGTTTCAGGTAATGCTATTACATTCATTATTCCAACAAACTGGTCAGTTAACACTCTTTCGGCAGAAGCATTTGCATTTGCAGCATATGTCATTGCTACATCCATACTTGGTACAGTGTAAGGTAAAATTTCTATAATTTCATCAGTGTCGGATGGACAATCATTAGTGTGATTAGTTTTTAATCTAGGATGAATGGTCAGTTGTGTTTTACTACCAACAACAGCGTGTTTTACTATTGTGAAGATAGAACCATTCGATGCATCATCATCTGAATGAAGTCTATTTGTAGCAGTTGAAGTCAAACTGTTAAAACAAAGTTTTGCACCTACTAACATACCTATAGGATATTCTAAAATACCAGCATAACAAGGTGTATTTTCAAGACCACCACTAAATTCTATTATACTCGTTTCATCTGAAGCCCAAGTTCCACTTGCTTTCGCAGTGAATTTGAAAAGTGTATCACTTGAACCACTATAACCATGAGTTAATTTCATACCACTTTCGTGACCGAAAGAAATTTCTGATAAATCACCTTTATAGACTGTTGATGGCATAATTTTTCACCTCATGGTATTTGTTCTGCAAAGACTACGACCTCGATTTGAAAGGTCATTCGGAACAACATCTTGCTCCGGTCAGACAGGTCTGTACGGGTTTTATATACTAACCTATCGAAGTTAACCCCATCTCCTTTGCGATTTAGATGGGTACACCTCCTAATTTCATTCTCCATTTGCTGAAGTCTTTTTCTGCTTTTTGAAGTTCTAATGTCAACTGTAATATTTATTCTAGTGGTTACAAAATCATAAAGAATATCAGGTATTTCTTCGTTATGTGCAGTCTCAAATACTAAGACATAATCACTGTTTTGTAAATTTATACGCTTACCTCTTTCTGGAGAAGTTTCTGCAATATCTATAATTACAGGTTTGATATTATCAGTATTAGCCCTATTCCAGTTATCCTTGAACGTATCAATTACAACATCGAGACCTTCTTTGAATGTTGCAACCATTACTTTCTCACCTTTATCACTTTGTTAACTTCTACATGGTATTCATATATATCAGGTATAATATTTTTACCGGATTGTTTTAATTTGTATTCTTTTAGTAAGGGTGATTCAGTTAACATTCTTTTATCAACCACTTGTTCGATTTCTTCTTCACTTAGTATATCATTGTATTTTTCTTGTGAAACTTTCATTTCTCTAAGACTAGGAGGATACTGTGTGAAACCTTCATTTAGTTCTTTTTGCAATTTTTTATCTTTAGTGAAATCTGCAATAAGAGCACGTTCAAATTCCTCTCTACTCTCTTTACCGAGCAAAGTTTCTCGCTCAACCAAAGAGAACCACCTCTTTATATCGAGCCATAGTTCTATCTACATCTGCTCTATATAGTTGTATTTTAGATGCTAAATCAACGTTCTGCGAACCTTCGGGTATGAGTATACTCCTATCATCACTCATCAATAAATCAATAGCAACTAATTTTGTACAAGCATCTTCAATAGCCTGTTCAAGATATCTTTCACCATAAATATAAGAAGTTTTGATTGCATTCCACTCGAAAAATGGGTATGAATTATTGAAGTAAATAATACCCATTTCATGGTCGAACCACCAATCTCTCAACCTACCTTGGTCTCCACTGGAACTACCACCTTGTAAATCTACAACTAAAGAATGTTGAGTAAGAGCACCACCAATGTCGGATAAAGCACTACCAACTACAATCGTACAGCCTGTAAAAGTTGTTGATGTCTTTCCTGTATAACTGAAAACATCGCCACTAGCATCAACAACAACTCCAGCATCAACAAAACCAGCAGTGCTATCTACTGTAATGGTTGTACTATCAAGACTACTGAATGTAGCATCAGCCTGTGTAGTTTGATTAATACTTATGTTAGAATTAGTAGTTACTATACTACAAGTTTCTCCACCTTTTGTACCTCTCATACTAGTAACTTTGACTATACCTGTACCATAATCAGAATTGGCTGAAGCATAAAATTCGTTATGAAGTGCAACATTAGCAGTATTACCTTCAAGTGTAAAGGCAGGACTAAAATCGATAGCGGCTTTACTCACTCTATTTTCTTTGTTAATTAAGTCTGCAAGATTTTGTGCAGTAGTAATTTTATCAAAAGCACTTCTCCATTGATTAGTACCAGTACCTATTGTTAAAGTAGCAGCACTACCATTACCCGGAGACATAACAATAGAACCAGAAAGTGCTTGTACACTGTCAGGAATATGTATACGTGCTTCTGCTGCACCAATTTCTCTATAGTCATCTCCTTGCCACAGTTCAAGCCTCAATATTTGTTGAACATTTCTGAAAAGCAGAGGAGTCGTTCCTACGTAATCTGTATAGTATCTACGCCTGTAAGGTTTGTATGTATCAAAATTAATATATTCTGCACTGACAAGATACGGTCTCCAAGCATTATGAGTTTCATTATCTATCTTATCCTGCATACGTTTTATGATAGTCTCCACTTTTGTTTTAGTAAGACCTCTTGTTCTACCATCGGAAAAAGATGCTTGATTCTGTACATAACCGTTATCTGTCGTTTCATACAAACCGGGATTTATTGCAGATGAAAATGCTAGTTTTACACCACCTGTTGATGTAGTTATAGCAGTAATTGCACGTTCTAAACCCATAGGGTCAGCATCACTGTAGATAAGTATTGTATCTCCTACACCAAAACCTATGGCTCTGTAATCAGAACCTGTAATGAAAACTGCATTTGTTTCTGCATTAGCAGACATCAACACCGCTTCTTGTGGTCCTATGTCAAGCAAATCTGCTACTTTTTGAGCAGTAGTGTATACTATAGCATCGGGGTCTAAGGGTCTTGTTTCGCCTTCACCCGGACTAAATATTTGAGGCATTATTGCCCACCAACTAAATTACCCTTAGCATCGAAAGTCATACCCGGTAGTCCGGGTACTGGACCACTTAGGTCTTTTTCGACCACTTTACCATCTACAATTTCATGATTCTTGAATGGATATGTACCTTTTTCTTCATGACCGGAGACATATTGTTGAAAACCGTCAGGATAATTGGGATGTTCGTGAATGTCAGTATATGGTCCGTGACTATCTACCCATCCGTAAGGATGTTCTGAATCACCAGTGGTGTGCGGGTGCATCCAAGTGATAATTGGTTTTTCTTTCTTCTCTTTTAAGAGTCTCCAAGCCTTATCAAATGCATCCATAATCTCACATCCTGTTCCTATCATCTCTATGACCTTTATTATATTCCATAGGTTTGCCACAAGCCCCACAATCTGCTCTCCACATAAAATGAAGCATACCGCAGTTTGTACACCTAGTCCCTGCACCTATGTTCAAAACGTCGCCAACATTTTCTGTTCTGGCTCGCTGATTTCTTGTGACTCCCTTTAATGGATTAGTCTCATCAAAAACTGAACCGCTATCATAAGCGGTATCAACTCTGACGTTTTGTTTCTGTGCTCTGGATATATCATCGATTTCTAATGTTCTAACATCGAAACCCATCCATATCCCTCACTCTCATGCACTGCCTGTTAATGTCAATATTAGATAGACGTTACCTAAAACAGTAATTGGTTCTGCTGCTACTAAGGTAGTACCCGGTGTAGATGCTGCTGCATCAGTCATTGCTTTACTAACGCTACCTGCCGTGTTGTATGCACCAAGATTATTTGGCGAAAAATCCGCTGGTGAGAAAGGTCCAATTACTTGTATTTTAGGACTAACTGCCATCTAAAACACCGCCTTAGCGTTGTCCTAGAATCCACCAACGACCATCTTGTGTGTGTGCGGTACTTGTTGCTCCAAGATTACCGTTACCAAAAACCACTAAATTGTTTGTCTCATCAATACTTACTGCTAGTGAGCCATCGTTTAGTGTTACTGCACTTTGGTCTGGTCCTAACTTGTATAATGCATCGTTATTACTCAAACCTGTTATCAAACCACCGCTACAAGTGACACTAGTAGCACTACCTATTGCGGTAATAACACCTACTCGTGCTCCTGCACTGTTGTAAATTGTTTCTCCAATATTAAAATGTAACCTAGCATCAACTGTATCTACTGTCAATGCTGTGGCTAGACCTACTGCTGCGTTGCCACCCATGTTCAATAATACACCTGTGTTGTATAGACTAGTTACGTGTCCACCTGCTGCAAAGACTGAAGTTAACATATTTGTATAATCTACGTCTATTCCTCCATCAGTGAATGTTCCTGTTACCATGAGCATATCACCCATTACGTGTGTTCTCGTGTCCATTGTATTTCCTGCTGCCATAATTCATCACTCCATTGTTTGTTCTTCTACCACTTCAGTGGTTTCTTCTACTACGACCACAGGTGGTGCTGGATTTAGATGTTCCTCAACTAAACCCAATAATGCACCTTTTGTCCTGTATCCTGCACCAAAAGAAACTTCTTCTGCTTTCAACCATTTCTTGATGTCTCCCACTCTCCAACCGGAGTCAGGTATTCCATCATTTAATTTATCAACGGTCTTTGCTTCTGCACCTGAAATTACATAGTTTTTACTTAGTTTACCACCAAACTCGTCAACCCACTCTTGGCTAACTTCGTAAGATTCGCCACGATACACTGTGTGCGTCAATCCTCTCGGTGGAGGACTGCTGTGGTATTTTCCTATGTATGTTACCTGTGGCATGAAGAATCACCTTATGCCACTATCATCCAGCAAGTTACTAAAGCATCTGATGTTGATGTAACGGTAAATTGAGCAACACCACTTGTGATGTTCTTCAATGTTACACCTGCTGCTGCTGTACTGTTGTCACCAACAATCACTGCTAAGATTTTAGTTGCACCACCTGATAGGGTAACTGTTTCATCATTTGCTAATGCTGTTGTAAATTGACCACATACAAGTTTTGCTCCTGCTGTAGCATTTGTTGTGTTAGCGTTTTTTGCGTTAAACACATCAATGTTACCCGGATAATTACCTGCTGTTGCTCCTCCGTCTAACCATGCTGTGTCATCTACTGGTGTACCTGCGTATAAATCGAGAGAGAAACTCTCGGTGAATACTGCACTGTTGCTTGTTGTATATGTTATTGTATTACTCATATTTTATTCCTCCATTAATTCCTCAATAAACCTTACTTAAGGTCTCTCACCTGTCCTTGTGCTCCGAAGAAGGTAGTCCAGATTTCACCCATTGTTCGGTAAAGTCCTTCCTGTCCTAGTCTGTTTATTGCGAATGGGTCTCCTGTCTCTATACCAGACTCAAAGTATTGTGTTGGTATTGCTGTACTGAAGTGTAGATAATCGGTATCTAGTAAATACATTCTGGAAATTGTATCCTTTGTAACGTCTTTAGATGGAATGATTGGGACACCGTTGTATGTTGCTACGATGAATCCGGCTTCAATTCCCGGTACACCCTTTACTCCATTGTAAGTAGGTGTAACTCTCTTCTCTTCCATGAATCTTTGTTGAGATTGTAATAGTTGTTGTAATCTCATCAATGTGTCATATCCAGTTAGTATAACTTTTGGATTTCCACCACGTACCCAAAGTCTTTGGAATAAATCATCCAAGACATCTAGTGATAGAACTCTGTCAGTTGCTGTATCGCTAACAATATTGTTACTCATTTCAGCATTAGCCCAAAGTCTATTTGCTTCTCTACCAATACTGTATATATCTAAGTCACTGGATGCTGTAAGAGCATCATGGTCTGCATCTAATCCAGTTTTTGAATCAGCGTCATCATTATGTGCTGCTGTAATTCTGTCAAGTGACTCAAAATTGTTACCTGCTGGATTATCTACATCGTCTAACAACATTTTGTTAACAGACTCTGCGTGATGTTTACCCATTTCTTCTTTAAGAACTGAGCGTATATCTCCCATTCCGTCATCCTTGTCAGCAAGGAAGATAGCAGTTTCAGACATATCGAATGTATGAGCGATTGTCTTTGGTTTTGCTGCTATGTGCTGGAATGTTGGCCTTTGTGTGTCTGGTAATGTTGAGTTTTCTGCAACTCCACCAAGTGAAGAACCAGTAGTAGCATCTGAAGGCTTGCCAGTTATAACACGCCATCCTGACCTATCCCAAGGTTTCTTTGGTAGTATTGAGAAAGCGTTGAACTCTTGGTTCAATTGAGACCATACTTTGCGTCCATAAATTGCTTGGTATGTACCAGCAGTTGTAGACAACATTGGGCTGTCGCTTTTCAGTAATTCGCTACCGGAGTATGAGTAACCCATTGCGTTACCTGCACCATAGTAGTATCTTTCCATATCAGTTATTGTTCTTACGTAATTTCTTGCCATTTTATTCACTCTCCCTCAAAGACTCGTCCTGCGAGTTGATGTACTTCGTCCCAAGACATTTGTGCTAGGTCGGAAGTTGATGGAACTTCATGTTGTGGTTCAGCAGATTTTTGTAGTGTTTCTCCTACTTCTGCCGGTGTACCAATGCTATCAATTCTTTCTGATAGTTCAGCAATTGCTTTTGTAATAGCATCTAAAGGACCACGAGCATCATAAGATGCTGCTTCTGCTTTTGCTATTTCTTCTGCACGTTCTGCTTGATATCTTGCAGCAAAGTCAGATTCTAAAGAACCACGGAATTCTTCTTCAAGAGCCGCTGCTTTGTAAACTTCATACGCTGCTTCTACATCAGAAGCATCTAAATCCATAGGATTCAAGAAATCAGATTTCTTTACATCTCCACCGCTGTTGATTTTACCAACTGCTCCTGTGGATGGGTTTCCTCCTTCTTGAACACGACCCGGTGCTTGACCACCCATAGTTGCGTCACTACCTTGCAATTCTTCAGGGGTTGAACCCATGTTTTGTTTTGCAACTGAATCGCCATCAAAGTGAGCACGAGCAGCCATTGTGTCTACTCCTGCACTCTTTAGAGTGTCTTCCATCCAGTTTAGGTAATCTGAAGAGATAACATCAGAGTATTCTTGTGATTTTTCGACAGTTTCCTCTTTTTTCTTGTCATCTTTCATGGATTCCTTATCCTTGCTTTCATCTTTTTTATCTTCAAGGAAAGCAGGTTTTTCACCTTTTTCCATTGAGTCAAGACGTGACTCTAATCGTGTGAGCACGTCGGTCATCTGGTTCATTGTGTCATCTTCTGTCATTTTATTCACCTTATTTTTTTCTTCTTGTTTATCTTCCTTTAATATTCTGAATGTTGCTTCTGGGTTTATTCCTTTTTCACAAATTGTGATTTCATGGAGTTCGAGTTTACTAATTTCTTGATAATCGCCATGTTTAGGGTCTGATTTTCTGACTCTCTTGAATGCCTGTCCACCTATACTAAAGCCACGTAAAGCACCTTTTCGTATTTCGGCAGCGACTTCTTTGGCTTTTTCAATGTCGTCACGTAGTTTTATTACAACAAACATTCCGACATCGTCAACTTCGCTTTTCCACAACCTCCCTTCGCTATCCGTATAATTTGGAATGACATCTCCTACTTGTATATTTGAATGTGCTAACTGTACGTTTCTATATGATGGATTTTGCATGAATTTTGTAAATCCGTCTTTTAACGCTCCCTGTGTTATTAAGTCCCCTTGCTTGTCTACCAGTTCAACACTGGCATATCCTGCAACAATGAGTTCATTCCCTGCTTTAAGCAAACTGATAGGTTCATCAGAAGGTTTGTACTGGAGTCTCGGCTGCACACTAATTCCTGTTTGGTTTGTTATGATACTTATATGAAACGGTTCAATAAGTGTCTAAATCTTCTTCGATTTCTTCATGATTTTCTTCAGAAATCTTCATTTTTTTATGTCTACCGGGATATTTTTCAGGTTTTTCCATATCTTCAGTGGGTCTTTCCTTCATATCCCAGTCAGGCATACTTTCTTCAGACGTTAAACGGGTAGGACCACGAGGGCTTTCTATCTGTGCTCCTACATCAATTCCTAAACCTCTACCAGCCATGTTACTGTGTCCTTTTTCCAAAACGTCTAATGCTCTTGCTATCAATTCTAACGTTTTCAACATCTGCTTTCTTTTTGGTTTCATAATTCTGGATTCATCATCAACATCAATAATACCTGCACTTTCTTCTTCTATTTTTTCATCATCAGGTTTTTGTTCAGGTAACATACGTTTTTCTTTTTCGGCTTTCCACATCTCATAAAATGCAGGTCGCCAATAAGTTTCCAAACTTTTTGCTAATGTTATAGGGTATTGTGAATTAGATAATTCAGCAAGCATACTTCTTGGGTTAGATACATCATCTTCTAGTATGTCATACTTCACAATATCATCAACAAAGTGTAATATGAAATGTTCATCATCTATCTCCATACCGAAAGGAACATGATAAATATCATCAGATTTCGTCATAAGTACCCACTTAGGATGTTTTTCTTCACCCTTCATGTAAGAAGACTTTGCATCTCGAAGTAGAATTTTACCGTTTTCATTATGTTCTAATAAGTCTTTTACTGCATTTTCCAAACCTTCTTCATCTGTAACCTTTAATGTTGAAGGACTAGGCACATGTACATTTTCATGACTATCAAATTGTCCTCTTAATAATTTGACTCTTTCTCTTGTATTCAAATCAGTAACATCTGTATTATCATAATGCATAACATCATTAATGTATAAACCATCATCGGTTCTTGTAGCGTCTATTGTATAATTCTTTTTTGTTAGTTTTCTTAAAGAGGAAAGTATTTCATTTGAAAGACCATATGTTTCATTGTCTATAGTAGTAGATTTTATGTGATTACCCGACCTAGCAATTTTCAATCTTTTACCTTCAACATGATGAGATGCAACCCATTCTCCTGTAAAACCTCTAAGTTGTTCTAAATCTTCTATTTCAAATATTTTATGTAAAGGTTCTATCAATGGCATTTCTGTAGGTAATTTCGCTTTTATCATGTATTCTCCACTTTGTACAGAACTACCTATTACATCACTCCCACCTTCTAAATTAATGCCACCATTTTGTGATATTTGTTGTTTTAATTGATTTACTGTATCTTCCCCATGTATATCTGTAAAACCATTCGGAGGTAAAAAGTTACTTTCAACATTGTTTGAACCTAATATCATTGTACCATCAGGTTGAGGTATAGCACCAAAACTAGGCGTTCCTCTAAAACCAGCGTAATGTGCTAAAGCACTATGCTCACTAGCATGTATGTTTCTTCCATTTGGATTACCAAGATGAGTTATCGGTACATTGCCCGGAACTAATCCAGTTTTCTTCTCAAATTCAATATCTTCATCAGGTGTTACTTCTTTAGATGGGTCTAACGATATTATAGAATGTAATGTATTTTTTTGATATTTTTTCCAATCAGAATCACTATGTTTTTTCCAACCCCTTTGTGGTCTTTTAACACCCATATCAAACATAGTTAATCCATATTTCTTATTACCTTCTTCACTTGCACGACCCATCCTTCTTCTAATTTCTTCAACGCCACCAAAAATATCTGAATTTTGAACAAAAGAACTTTTCAATTTCTTTCTTTGATTTGAATTTACACCTTGAGGTATTTCTAAATTATTCCACATTTCATCATAAACATCATGTCCGTGTTCATCTTCTCCTAAATTACTAATCCACCTATCATCTATTTCTTGACCAGCAGGATGAAAACCAGTGGTTATCATTTGACCGATTGTTGAAAGTTTCAAAGGTCCAGTTCGGAATATTTCTTGTTGCACATTTTTAGCCATAGCCTCAGTTTCTTTATTATTAGGTAAATTTAATTTATTCAATATTTGTTCAGGTGAATCTTGTTCAGTAACCATAACACCAAAATTATCTTCATGCATGAGATTGTGTATAGTTTCATGTTCAGGTATACCGACAGCACCTCTCTTAGAACCTAAATCAGTAGTAACAGTCGCTGAAACATCTTGAGGTGAATAACCTAATGATGTAATTCCATGATTAGTTTCATCTACACCTAACGCATTAATTGCTAATTTACGTAAATACGCTGTGTTAATGTAAAACTGCTCAGGATTAGAAGTATCAAAAGGATTAGCAATTTCACCTTTTTCAACCGCTTCTTGTATTTGGGGCATAATATACTGCTTTGCATATTGTGTAATAGCATCATTATCTGCTAACATTTGATTTTCTTTATGTTTATATCTATCTAAGTCAAAACTAGCCAAACTACCACTAGTTCTTTTTATTTCTTCATTATATGCTGTACGTAATTCAGGAACTAATGATTCTATAGTAGACTCTAAATCTTTTTTCGACTGTAATAATTTAGGGTCTTCAGGGTTTTCTAATAGCATTTGTTCAATTCTTGCAAGTTCTATTTCTTGTTTTTGTGCATAACTTTGAATATCGCCATATGAACCTAATTGTTTCACAGGATTACCATCTTCAATTCTTGTGTACTCATATTGTACAGGTTTGTCACTTTCTTTTAGTCTAACAGGTCTTATGTAATCATCATGGTCAGCGTTCAACCCTTCTATATCTTTATGTCTAAGTAGTGGTTGTTCAAGTATAACTTCCCCCATTTCATTGATGTTAGGTCTGAAAGTATAACCCCTTTGTATTGCTTCTCTATGTATATCTTTAGAGTTTTCTTGACCCATCTTAGTATAATCATCAATAGTACCTTTCATTTTAGGTGATTGCATATCGTGCATATCTTTTTGTAAACTAGATTGATGGTCAGTGTGGTTTTTATAATTTCTAGCAACACGTTTTGCAGTTTCGTCTTTTGCAGTAGAAGAATCATGATGGCTATACGCATCAATAAGACCACCACTAGTTTCACCTGCTCCTAAATTAGAATGATTCATGAAACCTGACAAACCTATACCATGTTCATGGGGTACAAACTTCATACCTTCTAATCGCTTATATTCATTAGTAACAGGGTCTAACACATTTTCATAGGGCATAGATGTACCGAATAAAGAAGTAAGTTTTCCATCCTCTTCTTTATGAATAGTATGATTATGTAAGAATTCCATAAAATGGTCAGGACTTATTGGATAGCCGCCTATTTCAAACCCTTTTCCAAAAAAATTACCAACAGGTACATGTTCTCCAAATTCTCCTTCTCTAAATCCTGACATTTCATCTTTAGAAAGAAGACCTTTACCTACTGAACTAATTCTATCAAAAGGAGTAAACGCCCTTCTTATATCTTTTTGTTGACGAGAAAGACCTAATTTATTATCAAATAGTTTTTTTAGTTCTTTCATATCATTATTTGATAGTATTTCTATATTCTTTCCAAACATCTTATGTTTACCATTTTTATTTTTATAACCACCAACTCCATCAGATTCCATATGTATTAAATCTAAAAAATCATTAAATTTCATTTGATTGAAATTTCTTTTATCTTTTATCTTTTCATTAACATCTTGTAATTCACCATTTTTAAAATCACCACCTTCTAATACATGTTTGTAAGCATCATACAAAGGATTTGCTGATTTTTCTTTTTTGAAATATTTAGTTAAATTATTTATCAATCTTTTATTTTTTGCATCTATATTAAAAAGTGGTAAAGGTTTTAATTTGTTACCATGTATATATTCGTTAACCTCATTTTCAACATGTTCATATAAATCTAGTTCATCTAAACTTTCTTGCGTTGTACCATATTCACCGCCTTCAACATCAGCCCTTTCAATATCACTTTGTACACTCGGTGGTTTTTGATTTATATTTCTCATAGCCTGATTATATTCATGTTTAGTACGCATTCTAAATTGTCTTTTTAGATAACCTACAGGTAACTTACTACCATCACTCAAAGTAATGAATTGTTTGTTTTTATCATTATATTGATTATCAATCAAATGTTGTTTAACTTTACTTCTATCTATAGGAGATAGCCAAGCCAAACCAAGAGCATTATCTAACCATCCTAATTTATATGGATGTTTTATAACAGTAGATTTTTTTAATTCTTTCTTAGCATTACGTATTAAATCATCCTCTTCATCATATCGTAAAGAACGATTCTTTATATCGGCGATTATGTCATCTATTATTTCTTTTTCAGACTTACCTGTTTTTCTCATTTGATATTCTAAATTAGATACAGGTTCTTCATAATGACTTGTACTAGTCCATTCAGCCATAGCATCTTTCGCATGTAACTCTCTTATCTGATTTTCATCTAAATCTGAAAATGCTTGACTATTTTCTTGATACTTACTATCTTTCCATTTTTGATAATTCTTTTCATAAAAGTGATGAAAATGCCTATTATCAGACCCTAATTTTCCAAGAAAATGTTGTTTATTTTTATAACCGGATATTATTGGATTACTGGAATGTGTTTTCTCATGTCTATCTATGGCTTCACCATCTTTTTCAGATTCACTTTTTGATTCACTATCAGTAAAATCTTTAGCAACATAGTTTGTGTTTTTATGTAAATACATAGCACCTCCATATATAGGATGTACATTTCTATCAGGGTGTATACCACGTTTGAAAAAATTGGGTAAAGTAGCATTTTTTTCACTAACCTCCGGCCATCCTGTCATTTCATGTGCCATTTTCACATTCATGGGTATTTCACCATGATGCATATGTTTTGCAGGTTCACCTAATAAAACTCTTTTGAATCTCTTTTCATCCTTATCAGATATCTTCGGTCTACGAAATTCTTTTCTATCTTCTAATACTGGTGGTTTCGGTCTTGTAACACCAACACCTAAATTTGGGTCAGTGTAATATATTCTACCATCTCTATCTTTATAACCTATTATTCTTCCACCTTCTTCTACGGCTTGAAGTTTATCAGACGCTTTCATGATATCATAAGCAATATCATCAATCCAACTTTTATTGATTTCTAAGTTATGGTGATGTAAATTAGTTAATGAATTAACAAATTCTGTTAACTCTTCAGAAACATCGTCAAATGCCATGTACGATTTTATTAAATCATCTCTACTTCTTTTATAGATTTGAAAGGCATCTTCCTGCATGTTATCATCCCCTCACCTCATTGTTTGTTTATTAGGGCAGCCGTAAAAAGACATACCTTCATGTAATTTACAACCTGTGACTGAAGTACCACCACAAGTTGAACAAGCCTCCAAACTTAGAGTTCCTTTTTTTATGACTTTTATCTTAGTCATCTCTCTCACTCCAAATCAGAACCAGTAGGAGATTTTCCACCCATGTCATCTAATTTGATGTTTAAGTCGTGAGGATTAAGTTTTTTATTCAAAGTTTCAAGATTAGGTGTTTCATTTATTGCACCTGAGTTTTTTACAACTTCAGAATCTAAAAGAGCATTGTTAGTTCCATAGAATGCATTTCTTGCAGATTCACCGGATACTATGTGAAATTCTTGACCCGCAGGTTGAGTAGAATGAGTTGTTTCTAAATGAACAACACCTTTTTTCATATCACCGTATTTTTTCATCCCACAACCATTTTTTTGTACCATGCAATGTGCCTTCTTCAAACCGCACGTAGGACATTCTTCTGCTTTTTCTAAAACATCTAATCTTTTAACCAAGAGTTCTGCTTTAGTCATCATGTCTTTTACTTCTTTTGCTACTGGTTCATATCGAGGCTTCATTAATACAACTCCTTTACTTCTCTATGTTGCTCGGCCATTTCATGTATATCGGCCCATGTCATGTCGTGAATTTCTTCATTTGAATAAGAATCAGGATTAGCAGAATCAGGTATTTGAGACTTAGTAAAAGTATCTGCTCTAAAAGCATCAACTTCAACATCTTCAGAAAAAGGTGTACGTACTGGTACAAACCCTGCTTTTTTCAGTATTGCTTGTGGAGAATTAATCATTTTTCTTAAATTTATAATTTCATTGTCCATTGATTCCATTTTTGTAATCAAAGTATTCATCAATTTTTCAGTAACATCGTTATCTGTCATTTAATCACCTATCTATACTCGGCGACCAAATGTTCCTGTAACTCTTTTTATTGCACCATGTGTTCGTGCAGGAGGCATGTAACCCTTCAAAACATCACCACGTTGTGAAGCGTCAAATTTACTACCAGTTTCATTAAATTTAGCAAGTGGAACACCGCCAACATATTGTGCAGTGCCAGTTAAATCGATTAGGTTTTCGCTCTTTCTGACTATATCTGTCAAATCGTTATCTAAATAATTTGCAAACTTGATGATTTCGGATAAATGTGCTCTTGCTTGTACCTCATCACCTTCTTCTACCGCACTGGTGAATGCTTGCTGATGCACTCCCATTTTTCTAACCATTGAATCCATTTTTTGTAAGTCCACTTGTCTCACCTATGCACGTCGAGTGTATACCTGTTATTTTAACTAAGCCCCTTTAATCCGCCTAGAATCTTGTAAACCCTTCTGATTCTTTTCAGCAAGAGTAGGTTGTGGACCTCTTTGTTGAACACTAGAAATTGGAGAGCCGATACCTCCACTAGTTCTTGCTTGTGGCCTTGCTGGACTACTTGGAGTTCTCAATCCGACACCTTCACCTCCGGGTTGTGATGGAGGGACTATCATACCTGCCATTCCTCCTCCCGGTGGTACTCCCGGTGGCATTCCTCCTCCCGGCGGTACTCCCGGTGGCATTGCTCCTCCCGGTGCAGGTGGCATTGCTGGATTTCCACCTTCAGGTGCTGGTATCTTCTTGTATGTAAATCTAATATCCCTATCCCCATCTTCCATTAATTCAGGTTGATAACCAAGCATAACCATTCTTTGTGCAAGATTGACTTCCATCTCATCTCTTCTAAGTCTAGTAATTTCATCTTCTTCTTCATTCGGATATAATGTTAGTTTCCAATCATGAACATTCATTTGTTTTAACATGCGTGGAAATAAAACATCTGTGTAGACTTTCTGACCAAATTCAACTGCTCTATTAGTAACAAGTATTTGCATACCTTCATTATTCAAACCACCACTTTTACCATTATCTATCATGAAGATACTACTAACTCCAAAATATGCAGCAATACGATTTCTTATTTCATCTCTCACAGCAATATACTGCATTTCTTCAAGAGTATCCATGAACTTAATCCATTGAACTCCACCTCTACCAGTCTGACTTTCGATACCAACTTTAGGAATATAATGTGGGTCTCTTTCCATTTTCTCGTCAACTGTTTTCCAAAAAGATTTCATTGATTCTAAATTATCGGTAGTGACAGAAATTATACCTTTTGGGCTTCTTCTTTTTTGGTATGCTGTATACATGTAATTATCCATTGCAGTAAGAGTCATCGCCTGTCTCCACAAAGTGTTCACCGGACTTCTACCATACAACTTACTTGGATTATATTTACTAATATGGATAACTTCTCCTTCTAAGTAATATTGAGTTTTACCGCTTCCAGCCATATTAACATAATGAGCATCTTGTTTAGTATTTCCACAAACGGAACACGGTTCATCTTCACCCGGATAAGATATTTGGTCACGGTGAATTGGACAGACTTTGTATCTACCGCCTCTTACACCCCTTTTATCGGCAACAATTCTCATAAAAATAGGGTCGCCTCGTAAAACTTCTTTCACTCTATAGAATCCTATCTCGGAGGTTTCAGGGTCAACATAATATTCTTTAATTAGTATTAAGAAAGCATCATCTACTATATTCAAATCTCTTTCAATTTCATGTAAAACTTGTATGAAAGATTGTTCCATAGAATTTTGTTGTTTTAACAACCATTTAGCATAAATTACCTCATCTACATTCGGCGGTGCTACTTCTCCACCACATTGAACACACACATCTACTTCTTGTGTATATTCTTCTTGACATTGTGTACATTTAAATTGAAAATTCTTTTCCCAATAATATCCTCTTCTAAAAATTTCTTGACCTAATTTAGATATGACTGTGCGAAGAATTAAATTTTCGTGAGAAACCGCAAAAAGTGCAGGTATAGTAATACCTTGTGCTAATACAGGTTCTTGTATACCAGTCGTATAAAGTGGCATTTGTGGTTGAGGAGTAGTTCTTCTACGGTTACTACCAGTTAACCTTTCAATGAATCTACCAATCACACCTTTTTCTTCTTCGGCCACTATAATCCCTCCTTCCACTTGGCGATGTCATCAGAAGCGACACCCCATTCCGTTAAAAGACCACTTGCTTTAGTAGTATCATCACTCCAATTACTATATTTGACTAGTTTTTGTAACTCATCTTTTCTCACACTATCAGTTTCATCTATAAAAGCAAGCACTGCTTTTGCTTGTATGTCTTTCATTTTCAAATGAGGAAGTATTTGAGTCAATAACTTACGAATATCTCCTTTAGAATAAAATTGCAAACGATGTTGACTCCTTTGACTATCTTTGTATATTTTTTGGTCTAGTTGTAAAACACCACAACCTAATGTTTTCTGTAATTGCTCACAATGAATTTTACCTCTTGAACCTGTAGCAACAAAACCTGCTCTTGGCTCTCCTCTTTTAGTTATAGAAATATAACCATCTGCATCTAAAAATCCTGCTGCATATGCATATGGGTCTTTTAATATCAAACCGGACTTATCCATTTTAACAAAAGTTCCTCTTTTACCTCCTGCAATAATATCCACTTCTTCACCGTAAACACTGATTAATTTTGATAATTTCATTGGTGTCATGCTTTTATGTAAAATTTTAGCATCAGATAAATTTTCAAAAAGTCCTCTACCTGACATTGAACCTCTTTCTGCAAGTAATTCAGCACTTTTTATCAAAGCATCAGTTTCTTTTTCAGTTAATTTATCTATTTGATGAAGTGTAGTTTTCCACAATTTTTTAGCATCTTTTCTTATATTCATTGCTTGTACCCAAGCCTTTTCCTCTTCTTTACCCCAAACATCCACATGTTCATCAAGTTTAGAAAGTAGTTCATCTGCTTCTTGCCATTGATTACATGCACGAATTAAATTGGCTTTTCTCGTATCGCCAAATTTTCTAAGCGATTTTAAATCTCTATCACTTAATCCAAATTTGTGTATAACCCCTTCATAATCTCCACACCATGAAACAGATTGTAATGTACCTCTCACTTCTAATGCTTTCAACATTCTGACATCTTCTATCATACCATCAATTTCTTCTTTTGAATGTTTATTATGTCTTCTTGCTTTTCGTAGTCTACCAACAAAGTCGGATGCTGTACAACCTAAATGAGTTTCAAACCACCCTTCACCGTTATCTGCAAACATCTGCATACTAAGACCACCTACTTCTATTTTCATTTTCTTCTTTTATTATCGTATCATTCAAGGTATCACCCAATCGTTATTTCTTTTTCCGCTGTCAAACCACGAATCAAACGCGGGCATGACATCATCGAGTAGCATAACACTTCCCTTAAATTCTTTTGTGGCCCAATTAGCCAAAGCAAGGCTCATTGCTAAGTCATCGTGTACTCCCACACTTTCTAATTTACCATTTTTCTGCATACCAAAACGATTTAATTCTTGTTCTAGTTTATGTGTATATGTTCTACTTCTTTCATCTCCGTATGGTAATTTAATGTGTCCTTGTTCAAAAGCAAGAAGAAGGCTCATAAATAGAGATTCTTTTTTAGTTCTTGTAGTCATAAACACTCGAATAGGCATATCTGCTGCCATTTCTCTCATTTCTGCTTCTAGCATTCTTTGGAAATTGTTACCTTCAAGTTCAATCAAATCAGGGCTAAAACGACTATTTAACATAACCATCATTCTTTTCTGAGCCATTGTGCTCATCCCTCTTTCATGTACAACATGGATTATTTCTTTGAAAGGTTCATTTGGTTTTTGTCTCATTACAGTCATCGCAGTAAAGTCAGCATTTTTATCAGAAGATATAGCAGGGTCATGACCTATGAAGTGTTGACCAAAAACACCATCCGGTTCACCTTCCTCATTGTAATTTGTTTCTGCTCTATCTAATAAAACTAAATTTGTATCTCTAGCAGCCTCTAATATGTCCATAGGAAACATACTTGCAACATCGTGAATTGGCTCACAAAGATATTCACGAGAAAATTGGATAGCGGGCATTGAAAGTCTTCTTTGTTCTAAAGCCGCCATATCCCAACGTTCAGGCCATAATGCAACTCCTTCAGAATCAATTGCAGGATAAGTTTCAACTCTAAATGTTTCTTTTTGTTCTAATTCCGCATATAAGTCATTGTAACTAAATGGTGTGCCAACCATCATTAATTTACTACTATGGTGAAGAACTGGAAGAAGTACACCGTAAAACCAATCAGCAGTTCTTTGAAGTTCAGTTCCACTAGTACCCCAAAGAATATCGTCACACACAACAACATCAGGGTGGAAACCACGAGTAGCCCCACCAACCGATTTAGCCATCAAACGACTACCGTTTGTAAACTCGAAGTAAGACTTTGCCCACGGTTGTTTTCCGGCTGGCTTCAAATGATGGAGTACTGGAGTATTATCTATTAAATTTCTGATAAATCTCATATGTTCGAGTGTCTGTTCAAGAGAGTGAGAAAATATCATAATGTGTGTTTTCTTGTTAAATGCTGCTAACCATAAAGCATATGACATAAAAAATACAGACTTACCGTGGTCTCTTGACGCTTTCACACAATAATAAGAATGTTCAGTTAAACCTGTTTCCCATGATTTATGATGATGATTGTAAAGAAACTCTAAGCATTCTGTAAAAAAATAATGAAATGACTTTTTAGCCATTTTTCTATCCATTTCAATAATGAATGATTTCATGTCTTCATTATCTTCAATCATATTAATCACTATTGGCCTCTAAGTGTTTTCGCTCGTTTCATTGCTTCCGGGTCAATACTATCAAGAAGTTTATTGCTATCGACAACCTTGACTGGATTTGATGCTGTTGCTGGACTTGCTATGTGCATAGATTCCGGCTTTGTTAACGTGCTTACAAAACCCTCAGTGGAAGGATATGACATCTGTTCATCGGGCATTAATGCTGGTTTTTCAAAACCACTTGTCGTACCTGCGGTTGTATAATCTCCAATTGTTTTTGGCATACCTGCAATTTTACCCGGTGCATCCATTGCTACATTAGTAGCAGCCGTACCAAGATTCATAGTTTGTTGTCCAGCAATACCAGCCCTTCCTAAATCAGAAATCATATCACCACCTTGACTTTCAGATAAAGTTCGTGCTGCATTCCAAGCACCTAACCCTGCACCTGCTACTCTACCAGCAAGACCTATACCTATTTGTGCAGGACTATACATTCTTTTTCCTTCTTCATCTAATCCAAAAAGATTTCTTTTTTTACCATCTACAGTAGTGAAAACGTTACCTACACCGATTTGTGTACCTCCACCTCCACTACTTTCAGGAGCAGGTGTCATAGTATTGACGGCGGCTACTGGTGCAGCATTACTCTGTTGCTTAATTATACCAACGTATGATTTTTTTATTCCAACATAACTCATTTTAATCCCCCACTAAAAGATACTTTGACCGCTTTGATAATTGTATCACTGTACCCATATGTCTTATGAATTCTTTCCCAATCTCCTTTTGTATGTAAAATAGTTCTAATATCTTGAGATGTTACATTTAATCTTTTAGCCATAAAGTTAACATCAATACTTGAAGATTTATTCAAGTTATTATTAGGCACATGTTTCAACACACTTTCATCAGCAAAAGCATCAGTTAATTGTAATTTTTCCATCATTTTAATTAATTTCTCCGCTTTTTGAAAGTCACTAAGTAAAGATTGTTGCGGGTCTGCAAAAGCACTTTGTGCTCTCCGCCTTTGTTCTTCAGTAATTCTTAATCTTTGATTATCTGATAAATCTCTCATGGCTTGTTCTGTACCTTCGGGTGTTTGAGATGCTCGTTGTCTTGCCGCTACAGCACTTGGAAGTAAAGACTGGAAATTAGGTGGAGGGGGTGTAGGTAATTGAGATGGAGTACTAGGAAAATCACCCAAAGTCATTTGTCCACTAGGTCTCACTTGTACTTGTCCTCGTGAAGTGATTGTAGGTTTCAAAGGTGCTCCAGTAGATGTAGTAGATGTATCAACAACAGGTGGTGTAGCAACAGGTGGTGTAGCAACAGGTGGTGTTTGCCCTCCTCTTGTATTCATAGCAGGACTAACCATAGCGTGTTGTACGTGTTCAGGTATACCTAAATCGGCATCAGGAAAACCACCTCTTATGTTAGTCATTTGAGCATTACCCATGGGTTGTACCTCAAGTAATTCTTCATTTGTTAAATGTCTAGCAGGTTCTAAACCTTTAGATTCTACTAACAATTTTGATAAATGATTTAATATGTTAACTTTACTTTCTGTATATGGTGTTGTTATTGTTGAAGTTAAACCGTGTTTTTCTTTTATTTCCTGTGGTAACTCTTCATTAATAAGATTAGGATTAACTTGTGCATGTGCAAATCTTTTTGCTGCCGCCCCATGAGTATTCATACCCCTTCCCATTTTTATTTTACCATCAGAAAGTTTTTGACCCGCATAACCAACACCTTCGGCAAATTTTGAAGAATGATTTACTAAATCAGCCGTTGTTAGATGTGGTACGCCTTCTCTGCCTTCTGCACCTACCATATCTTCAATTGCGTCATCTATGCGTAAATGGTAACTACCGAACTTTTTCACCGAACCATCTTCATTTCTTCTAGTCTTATTATTGCGTGAATTGTTTCCTGCTAAAGTTTCAAAGCCTATTAAAGAACTCATAGTTTCTATAAAATCATTCGCTAAACTATGTTTTGGGTCTGTTGATTGTTCTGGTATTCTTGCGTCTTTCCAACTTTCTAATGCTTCTCTTAAAGTATGTGTTGTATTTTTTTGTTTTGTACCATAGACATATTTATTTTGTAAACTATCATATTTTGTTTCAGGTGTAGTATTAACCCATGTTAATTCATCTAAAATAGGGTCTTCCATGTCAATAGGAGCATGTTCTATGCCCGATGTATGATGTCTTTCGTCAGATATTGCTTGAAATTCTGGTGGTAACATTCTATTAATTCTTTCAAAAAGACCACCATGTAACCCTCCGGGTTTAAAAATACCATGCATTCTATTTGGGTTTTGATAATTTTGAACTGACCTAGTTGTAGGTTTTTCTTTCATGTATTCGGGATGTAACAATCCTCCTGCTATCATAGATTCAGCAGTATTGTCATTAAAAGCCGAGTCGATATTAAATCCAGCACCTGAAAAATGTTCTTTCATACCTCTAGGAATTCTAAAGTTAGCATCAGAAGTAATTTCACCCATTTTTGTATGTTTAGCCCTAGAAGAAACTTCTCCAGTAGCAGGATTCATACTATATGTTAAATGGTCAGCATATACATATGGCATTTGTAAAAAATTTAAACCTGAAGTAGAAGGACTCCATTTCCAATTAGGGTTGTTTTGTGCTTCTGGAACAAATGGTTTCATCATAGGAGTAAGAAGTTGAGTTAACACATTACTCACTTGTTGAAAAGGTTTGAATGCCGCAGATTCTACATTCATTCCTAAATGATGACCTTGTGCATTCGCATTAGTATGTAATGTAATGAACCTACCATCATCAGACCTTAACGAATTATTACCTTTATCGAAAGAAGAAATAACTTTTTGTCTAAGTTCCGATGAATCTATGTCAGGGTGTATGTTGCTAGGATTACTTTCATTCCAATTATTGATTCCCATCTGTACTATTTGTTTAGCCAACGTAGGGTCGTCCGGTAATTTTATTTGTGGATATTGTTTTTTAATATCTTCAAGAAGATTACCAATTCCATGTATAACACCATCTATACCATGCATATGAAAACCGCCGCTACCATCACGTTCCAACAATTCTCCAAATTTACCCTGTTCCCATTTTCCTTCTATCTTATGACCGCTACCTCTAACGCCATGTTCAGTACCACCTTCTTCCGGCGACATTTCAGAATGTGCATCTCCAGTGTGTGCAAATGGAGCACCTTCAATACCTAGACCTAAATTATCTTCATAACCATATTTTCTGAATCCTTCTTTAGCGGGCCATCTATGCCATGTTAATTGTCCGTCATGAAACATAGCAACTCCATCACCTTTCTTAATTAAGCCTGAAGAAAGTATGTCTTGTAAAGAATGATAAACAGCAGGTGAATATACAGGTCTCATTGTGTATTACCCCTAAGACCCTTCACCCCTCCTATGTTTTCCATTCGATGGTCTTCAGTACCACCTTGAGGTTTTGTTGTCTGACCTGTTGGTGTTTGGTCAGCATCGACTGTTTCTCTATTACCTGTACTTTTCTTTTTCTTTTCTTTAGCCCTTAATGTTCTTTCGGCAATTCTTAATATCTTACCTAATTCTATTGTTGTTAAACCAAAAGCACCTTTTGCTACTACCATTGAGGGTTGCGATGTTGCATCTATCGGCATAGATGATGGTAACGGAGTTTGCATCGGCATGTAACCAGTAGCACCCGGACCTGACATTTGTGGTTGGTTCAAATGAGGAACTGCTAAATTTCTAGGTGGTGTAATTGGTGGTAAACGATGTGGTTTTAAACGAGGTTTAGGAAAACCTGCCATCCCCTGTAATCTACCTCCACCTGTTTTTCCAGCATAATAACTACGAGCACCACTTCTTGATTGTTGAGATGTGGGGGAGCGTACATTCCCCATTCTTTTACGACCTTCTTGTTGGCCTAAAAATTCTTTATATGCTCCAACATCTTTTGATTTTGGTTGTTTAGTTGCAACACCACGATGTTCCATTTCAACAGATAATGGTGCATGCATCAAACCTCTCAACTTGCCTCTTTTCACAGAACGCATTTGACCTTTCGCCCTTCTGCCAGTAGCACCTTTTGGTCCTAAAGAACCACCCGGTGGTGTTTTAAATTGTCCAGTAGAAGGTCTCCATTGTTGTCTTTTCTCTTTTGTTTTTCTTCTTTCTCTTTTCTTCTTTTTAGTTTTTTCACTAAGTTCTTTTGATTTTAATAATTGATATGCTATTTCCATCGGTTCACCCATAGCAAAAGCACTTCCTCCCGCAGCACCCGGTCCTTTTGCTTGGGCTGCTAAACTTGTCAAGAAGCCCATATTACCAGCAGGTCCAGTTTGAGCACTTAATTCACGGTCAGTGTCAAACTTGTCGCCTTCTTCTGCTTCTTCTTTTTCATCTTCTATTCCCACTAAATCTTTAGCAGACATTTTTATATGTTTAATTTTATTTTTTTCTTTATCTTTTTTCTCTTTGATACGTAATTTTCTATCGTATCTTTCATCTCTTGCTTCTGAAGATTCTCTACCATACTTATCTTCTTCTTCATGATTATTACGATACATATGTGATGATTCGCTTCTAGGGTTGTAAATTCTAGTATCACTACCACCCATGATACCGCTACTAGATTTTACAAGTATTTTACTCATATTCAATCCCCGCATAAATTACAATTTGTTCTGTTAGTCTATCACCTAAAGCATCATAGAACGATTTAACAACTAAAGGAGAGGAAAAACAAGCACTCATCGATTTACAAATTTTTCTAAATTCCATTAAACCTCCTTTTAATGATTGTCTGAGTATATGTATTTCAGAAGGTTCATCGGTTTCCCTCATTTTTTTCAAGTCTTGCATAATGTCATACAAACTTTTATCTGAAATTTGTAGATTATTATTATTTTCAGCGTAGTGTTTAAAACGCCCATAGACAACAACACAATAATCCAAAAACATGGGTAAATCGTTTTCTTTAATATCATAATCAGAAATTAAAAATCTATGACCGGGATGGGTAATTTGCATCAAATCACTTACAGAAACTAATTGATTATTCAATTTCAATCTCCCCATTTTGTAATAATTCAGCCTTGATACGTTTCCAAGTATCTGGACTTTCTTTTGCTAGTTCGACTTTCAATATGTTGATTGTTTGATTAACTTGTGTACCTTCCGCTGTAGTACCCCATGCTTCATTAAATTTAACTAAATCTTTTATGCTTTCTCTAACTTCTTTGTGTAAAGTAACTGCATCTCTTACAAAACCATCTTCATGACCTGTAGACTCATCTAATAATTCATGTAGTCTGCCATTTAATTTTTCTACATTGTTCCTCAACACATTTACTTCATGACCTACTTTTACTACAACTTCAGTAGCAGCAGACCTTTGTACCAGTGGTTGAAAATGATGTTTCATATGATGATAAACAGTATTCTCAGATACATCTAATTCTGTGGCAATTGCATCAGATTGAGAACCGTCTTCAAAATATCTGTTTTCAAATTCTGCTCTTTGTGGATGAGTACAAAGTACACAAGTAGGATTAGAAGCCATATGATATTCCCCCATATGATTACGAAAATGTCTATCGGCAGTATTTGCTCTCCAACCCATGTCTTTATCGAGTGATTTTACAGAGACTTCACCATTGGTTATCATCTCTTCCAACTCATCTCTTTGAGGATGTTGGCAAAAGGCACAAGACCTTTTTGTTACTTGCTCACGCTCGGCCACGACGTGTCGACTACATGCGAAGCAAATTAAGTTTGTTAGAAAAAGAGACTATCATCATCTCGTTATACGTGAATACACTGTAGTCAATAAAATGAAAGATGCAAAGATTCCAACTAAGAAAAGTGTAGCATCATTTTGTGAAATTTCATTCCCTTTGTATATTAAAATAATCAAACTAGTAATGATGGCTGCAATTAATTGTATCATAATCATATCGACAATTGTGCTATGTCTAGGATTAAAAAATTGTAACGTCATATCGGCAACTGGCTTAGGTGTTATACTTCCTCCATTTATCATTTCATTGTACCTCCAAATAATGCTCTATTGAAAAATCCACCAGCAGCCTGTCCAACATTTTCCATAACGCCGGGTTGCATTGCTGCACCAAGAGCACCTTGTAATAACGATTGGTCAGCCATTGCTTTTATTTGCATCCTTTGTTGTTCGGCAGATTGAATGGATTGCATAGATGTGTTTTGTAAACTGTTTAACTGTGCAACAATGTTTTCTGCACTTAATGTTTGTAAATCACTGGGTAAAGACATAACGTCTAATGACATGTTACCCTCTTCATCTAGTTTAAAAGTAGCATTTTTTAACACATTCAAAAGAGAAAATGTGGTTATGTTAGAAAGCATTTCTATAAAGACAGGCATATTTTGACTGACAATAAATCTATCTATCGGTTGTAAAGTTGTTAACATGGCTGCTAAAACATCTGTTTCAGAAGGTGGGGCAACGGGCATCCCATACTGTTGCGGAGTTATACCAGCACCACCTAATATGCCAGCAGTCAATGGTGATGCACCGTAAGAATTCTGATAACCTTGTTGTGTAGGAGGTGCAGTATTCATTGCAGGTGCTCCTAAACTAAATGATGAATTGTTGCTTGCTGGTGTTGTAGAAAATAATCCCATTATTGTGTCACCTCATTTTGTTGTATTTCTGTTACTGGTATTACCGCCGGTGCTGGTGTCACAGGTGGCGGTTGCACTACCGTGGCGGGGTTAAGAACTTGAGCCTGTTGGTTTAAAACTGTTTGAAATGCTTGTTGAGCAGCAATTTGTTGTTGCACTTCTTCTTTTTGGAACATTCTCATGTCAAACTGTATCATAGTAATATCATTTAATCCAGTTTCTGGATTTGGTACGTGCCAAACATTAATCCCTTTAGTTCTATTAGAGTCTTTTTCTATTTCTTTAAAGAAGTTTTCATATTTTTGTACTAACTCAGGCATTTGTGTTTCTTTACTTTGCATGGCAGTAACAGGCACAGTAACTAAACTTACACCCTTGTTTACTTTATCTTTAAAATAAGATGGTTTTAATTCATCTTCTTTATCTTGTTCTGTTTCCCATTTACAAAGTAAATGATAAAGATGTAGATGTTCAGGACAATAAGTTGCTTGTAATCTACGACCACTAGTAACCCCGGTTCTTGCAATAAATGCTTCAGGTTGTGAAGTGATAGGGTTTGTCCAGTAAAGTTCCCACAGACTTACACCTGTTTCTTCATCACTAATTCTAGCATACAGATTGTCATGTTGTATTAATTCTTTAACATTACAACCATCAATACAACAAACTCCTGTATCTTTATTATATCTATATTTACTACCTACCCATCTTCTAGGGTCTAATATAGACCGTTTTGTCGGAGATAATAATTTATATGCTTGTTTAATATCCTTTCTTCTTGCTTTTCGTGGGTCAGGATGATTAGAAGGATAAAAATTAACTTTAGGAACTTGAAGATTTAATTGTGTGCCGTATTGCTGCATGTGTTGTTGTGCAGTGGCTTGTTCCATGATTGCTCCTTGATTAAATTGAGGATTACCTTGTTGTGCCATTGCTATCATGGCAGCCTCATTCAAAGATGACAAAGAATGTGTTTGTAATGGTGTGTTTGTAAGTGTTCGATACATGTTATCCGGTATATCTAAAACCATTTTTTCACTTCTCCACAGGAGACACTTTGATGAGCATCTCGTCGCCTTCGATGTCTATTCTCCAATTAAGTTTACTGCCAGCATCGAGGTTAAATTGTTTAATAATCCACATAGGCACAGTAGTCCTAAGTGACTTACTCGCTCCACCAATTGGAACTAAAACAGTACTCGTCGCACCTCTCGCCATATACATCCGACACCGTTACACATAAAAAAGGTCACTCATGTAGTCAATAAATCTACCATTGTTGGTTCTACGTTCCAACCTACCCTAGTTGCCATGAAAGCACGTTTTGTTGGTAGGTTTGCTTTTTGCAATCTAATCAACTCATCTCTAAACGGGTCAAAAATTTTATGTTCACCTATTCTTCCTTGTGACCATAAATCTGCTGCACTTTTATCAAAGAATCTATCAGCCTTATTTGCTACTAACATAAGTAATCTAGGAGCATACTTTTTACCCTTCCATCTACTTTTAAGAGTTCTATACCTATAATTACGATTTATCAAAGCATCAACTAAAAACTTGAATCCGGCTAATTGGTCTATACCATCAGGACCACCTGCAAAAGCCCTATCGTCAAACATATATACAACGCATTCAACTTGTCTTGCAACCATATCATCTATCCAAAGATTCCAAAATCTATCATGTCCTCCTACATCAGAGGAATAAACAACTCTTTTTTCACCGGAATAACTAATTCGTTTTCGTGTAGGTTTAGGTAATATATATCTAGTTATTAATTTAAAATGGTCAGTTCTTTCATCTATAGGAATTTCTTCCATTTCACCCGGTGTTGTCATATATCTATCTAAGGTAGTTTTACCAACCATACTAGTACCATATATTCCTACTCTCCTAGGTTTCCAAGAATTATATAACGCTTGACCGTATAAGGCAGCACCTACTAATACGCTGCCACCTGTCATCATAATTTATACACCTCAATCAATTTTAGCATAAAGCCAGTCTGCTAAATCTCTAGCCTGTTCGTAAGACCATTCAACAGTCCAACCCCATAATCTAAAATCAGAAACAGATTCAACGTAACTAATAATGAGAGCAGTTATTCCTGAGAAAATAACAGTTCGTAACCACCCAACACCCCATTCATAAGTATTATCTACAGTGTTAGCCAAATGCATGGCTCTCAATGTTTCTTCGACTGAATCGTCTTTAGGTGTCTTGAAGATACGCCCCATAGGTTTCACACATCACCTTTTTTTCTTGAATCTTTTGTCTATAGTTCCATCGGCTTTTAATCTATATCCATCTTTATCCATATTTCTTGGTGGTGTAACATCGCTTTTTAGATTGTTACCTGACATACCTAAAGTTAAAGCAGAATTACTTACATCTGCTGTATGTTGTGGTGGTTTTGCAGAACTACTATAGTCAACACCTAAACCACTAACATTACTAGAATTATATTTTGATGTTTTATCCATAAACTGTGGAAACGCTTTACCGGGATTTTGTTGCATCCACATGATTTCTTTTTCCAACTGCATTTCTTGCATTCTTAATTCCATATCCTGTCTACGCTGGTCATGACTGTATTGCATTTCTCTATATCTGTTATCTCTTTGTCTTTGCATTTCAGAGATTCTAACTTTTTCTTGCATTTGCTGCTCAAAGAACATCTTAAACAAATAGTATGCTAAGATTTGTACTGCTAAAGCACCCATTGAATATGTCATTCCATTTACCCAATGGTTTTCTGTTGTTCCTGCTGGCAACCAAATACCTGCATCAAATATTCCTACTGCCGCACCAATTAGTGCAGATTGTGCAAGAATAAGTCCTGTCAATCTCATCTCATGATTATCGTGGTTCGTTCCTACCATACTAATGACCTTGTTAAAGGCCACAGAGGTTGACATAATAAGGGTTTTGAAAATTGGCGATAAATGTTTCCAATGTTTCATTATTCTTTCTATACACAATATATATTATTATTCTTTATTATAGATGGAATAATGAATAATTGGAATAATCAACAATTCCATCTTTTCAATGCTGCACCTTTTGGTGTTAATTTACCATCTTTGCTAGTTGGTCCTTTACTTCCACCCATTCTTGCACAGAAAGACTTTCTTCTTTTTGCTTTTTTAGAGCCGGGTTTTAATTTAGATGGTTTTGTAGTTACCGGGGGTTTGAGATTTGCCCCAGTTTCTCTTTTAAATTTGTCTCGTCCTGCTTGATTAAGTCCACCTTTTCTATGATGCCTTTTTGGATTATAACCATGAAACGGTTTTGATTTTTTCTTAGCCTTTTCAAAAACACTGTCCATCAAAGCAACTGTTGCTTGTTGAAAAGGAGTGCAACAACTACAAGGCTCGTGCTCCATTATATCACCCCAACCATTTTCACTATAGTAGGTTTTCCACCAACACCTTGTTTTTTGGCTCTTTTTCTTTTTGTTGCTGCTTGTTTTTGTCCACTACTCATAGAACCAGATGTTTTTGGTGTATCACTTGAAACTTTTACAGAAGGTCTACACTTAGGATAACCCTTCCCTGAAAGTTTTGCTTTACTTCTTCCACATGGTGGATGTTTACCGTCTTTGTCTTTTCTTGAAACATCTACCCATTTTTCTTTAAACCAACGATTTAAATTTTTAACAATCAAAGTATCATGACAAGTGCAACGTGTCATTTTCTACTCACCCATGCATCACAAGTATGGTCTGCTCTACAAGTAAAATCATACATTTCACAATACCCTGTCATTGGGTCATTTGTTTTTGAAGAATCCCATGCTTTACAATTACCACATTTTTTTGGTCCTGTGGCTTTCCTGTAATTTGGTGCATCCTCTTTCCCTTTGAGAAGATTCCATGCTTTCACATTAGCAATATGATTCATTTCTTTTTCTTCCCCCTAAACTTGCCACGACAATATTGTACAGCCCAACCATTAGCATAAGCAGATGGATAAACTTTGAACTTTCTTTTTGCTGCCGCTTTACCAGCAGGACATAATTTCTTTTCAAGCATATCCCATGCTCCATCCATACCTACACAATGACCACATTCACAATTCATATTAATTCACACTTCCACCAATTAAATCTCTTGCACGTTTTCACTTTCTTCAAAGGTAAACTTTGTTTCATTTCACTCTCCTAAGCGTTCCCTTATTCTTAAAGTGTCTTGCTCTATTAGAGTGTACACTTTCTAATGTTAATTTTCCACCTTGTGTATGACTGACATCTTTCCCACCTTTACCGTATATTCCTCTTCTTCTACGTTCTGCATTTAGTTGCTCACGATATTTTACACGTTTTGGGTCTTTTTGATATTCGCTATCATATTTCTTTTTGTTAGCAAACGCTTGAGGTGACTTACGTTCTTTCAGTAATTGGAAGGCTATGTTCATTGGTTCACTTCTTCTAAACCCAAAACCAGCGTTTAAATTAGCAGAGTCCATCATGTCAGTCTGATAGTTCTGATATATGTCAGGTACATCATCCTTGTGACTTTGTAACCACTGATTGTATTCATCTGAAGTGTCTAGTAAATCTATAGTTTTAGGGTCACTAGTTTGTTGTCTGTACATCTCATTAATGAAAGGATGTTCATCGAGCCATTTTTTGTATTGTTCTTGTTGTTTTTCTGTCGCTGCATAATCACTAGGCATTCCATCGTGTTCTCTAGGCGTGTGCGGTAAACCAGTCTTTATTCCTAAATCATTCAATTTTCTTCTTTTATCTGTTTCAAATCTGAAATTAGCAAACATCCAATCTTGGTAAGATTTTTCATCAGGCCACTTTTGTTCTCTTCCATATTTTTCTTCTGTTGTATATCTAGGTCTTTTCAACTGTCGGTATAAACTTCTTTTATTATGTCTATTAATAGAATCAAAAATGTCTTGTTGCCTAAGATTTCTTTGTCCATATTTTAATTCTCTATTTAGTAACTTTCTATCTCGTGATGAAACACCTGCATTTAACATATTTAAAAATTGTTTAGAAGATAACTTACCAATTTTTTCAGGATAAAGAGCACGTTTTCTATCGTAATCTTCTATCAGTTTACGATACATTGTCATATAATCACTTAGTCAAATTCAGGTTTAGTTAATTTTTCATAAAATTCAGGATGATTGTCTTCATAAAATTTATCAACATCTTTCTTTGCATCTCTGTGTTGCATTTCATGTCTCTTCTTTTGTGCTAATTGTTTTTTCTTATGATGCTCATCTATTTCTTTATGTGCTTCTTCATATGCTTGTTGTAATTTTTCATCATCACCAGCGACTAACTCGCTCTGTGGGTCGGCTGGATTATTCATCAATTGTCTCATTGGTCCTGATTCTGCTTTCAAAAAAGAAAATGCTGCATCTATTGGGTTCATCTTATCTACTCCTTGTTACTCTAATTAATCCGGTTTGTGTCCTCATTTTTGGTCTAATTGCTCCACGAGCCAAATTACGTTTGTACTTGTGTTGTGTACGTGCGTTCTTAACTTTTCGGCTAAGACGTTGTACTTTGGCTTGTGCGAGTCGTTTTGGTCTATCTTGAATGTAACTTTTGGCTTTACCAAAATCATCTAGTGAAGTTTGACTTGTACCTTGCGTATTATCAACAGGTTTTGTTGGTGTTGGGGGTTTGAACCACTCCCCAATTGGCCGTGTAGCAACCGATGCACCCTGTGTTACTGACTCAGGAAGTTTAGTTTGACGTTTTAACAATTGAAAAGTTATATTCATAGGTTCACTTCTATTAATTCTCCATTGACCCTCTTGACCACTTCCACTCCAAAATTTCTTTCCATCAGGAGTTTGATTTTCAGATTCAACTAAATTCATATTTTTTTGTTCTCCTATATGTGTCATTAAATCATACATATCAGAACCAACACCTCGTCTTCTATCTTCTTCATCAACATAAAGACTGTCTGCTGCTAAATTCCCTGCTTCTTCATCGTCCAATTTAAAATCCTTTCTTGCAGGTACTCTACTAAAAGTGGCCTTACCTCTAATATTAGTAGGCTCTCCAAAACTTTGGTCTACTGTATCTGTGCCTATTGGTGTTTTACCTACTTGTCCTGCAACAACTTGTGCAAACGGTTTTCTACCACCTAAACCTTCTGTTACTGCTCTTAGTTTATAATCAGGAGAAGTGTATTCGTTTGCTTCACTTGCATCTTCAAAAGCATCAGCAGTATGAATTGTTCTTCCATTATCTTGTTCTTGCCGATAAGTAGAAAAATCTACGGGTGCTTTCTGGATAACACCCACGTACATGATAGGTCTTACGAAAGGCGACAGCATTTTTACCTTCCCCTTCCTCCGCTTATTATGGCCGACCCATTTGAAGAAGCATGGTCTGTTTTGAAATATGGTGGTGCTCAAACAAATGAAGGGCAATTAGGTGCTGTTGGAGGTGCTGCTGGTGGAACTGCGGCAGGTGCTGCACTTGGTGCTGCTGGTGGTGCTGCGATTGGAAGTGCAGTTCCTATAGTTGGAACAGCAATTGGTGCAAGAGTTGGTTCACTACTTGGTGGAATGGCTGGTCGAAAAGCAGGGAAGAAAGTTGGTGCTAAACTAGGTGATATAGGTAATAAAATACAAGAAGCCGCTACAGACGCTAGAGAAAACGCTGGCACAACGACTGGTTTTAATTGAGTGTAATATCGAAAGAATTATTGTAAAGACTGTACAATTCTGTGGCTTTTTCTATCATTTCAGGATTATCACTTTGCATCATCTTAACAATTGTATGAACAATTTTGTCTCTTTGAGATTTAGTAAATGACATTCCTACAGGCTGAGACTTTAACATCAACCAAGCATCATCAAACGCTCTTTGGCTCGCACTCATCTGTATATATGCTACACGTAGTGTGTAAATAAAACTTGCGTTTTATATACTAAACTTGTTCATCCGGCATTTGGTCTAGTATTGCTTGTTTTTGCTCATCTGTTAAATTTCCAAGTTGTGCCATTAATTGTGCTCTTTGTTGTTGTGCTGCTCTTTGTGCATTTTGTCTATTAATTGCATCTTGACTCAAACCTGCGTAGTTTGGATTTACATTCGAGTTTTGAGCAGCAACTCGTAGATTATCTCTTTCCATAACACCTACTTTGTTATCTCCAGTTGCTAATATATTCTGTTGGAATTGTTGTTGTTGCTCTAAAGCGGCTCTATCGGCTGCTGCTTGTCGTCCTGAACGTTCTAACTCTTGTCTATCAAAGAAAGTATTCATCTTTTTATCATCATATAGTGACGGGTATAGTTTTTTACCCTCTTGTTCTTTAATTTGTGCTTGTCTTCCTAGTTCTGCAACTAACCCTTGTTTTTCTTTTTCAGACACTTCAGGATAATTAGAAGTAATGAAATCGTCCATTTCTTGTTGATTTCTAAATGCAAGACTTCCATCGGCAGAAAATACACCGCCTAATTTCTTTCTTTCTTCTTGGTCTAATCCAGTGAACGTGGCTTCAGGACCACCAAAATATTCTTGCATATGTAATAATTTATCTCTATCATAATCAATTTCTGAACCATGTATCCCTTCATCTTCCAAACATTGACCGCATAATCCAAATATTCTTTCCCAACGACTTTGAAACGGCGGGTTGCCATCAGGACACGTTTTATTTTCACAATTATTATTAAAAGGTGCTTGATACTCTCTTTGGGCTAATTTATTCCTAGTTCTTAACGCTTTATTTTTAGCAGCATCAATTGAACGTTTCATTCCGGCCTCATTTATAGTAAATTGTCGTCCACCCTCTCTTATATTGAAAGTTTTATCGGATTCTGGAAGAATTAGACCTCTACCTCTTTTTTCATCAGGAGAAATATAAGGTTTCATTTCGTAAGTTTCCCCTTTTGCTCTCGCTGCTGCTTCTCTTCTTTTCTCTCTTTCTGAATGTTTCTTTCTTCTCATGGCTTCTCTAGCAATTACACCACGATTTTGTCTGTCTAAAAGCATATCTGTCTTTTTAGGGTCAACTTTTCTTCTTTTCTGAGCACGAACTGCTGCTCTGTCTGCATCAGACATTAAATTAGAAGTTGCTTGTGAACGGTCAGTCATACCTGCTGCTTGTTTTCTCTTTCTTGCAGGACTATTTTTCCTACTTTCTCTAGTGGCTTTTAGAAAAACCCAAGCAGAATTGAAAATATCCACGCTAGTCGCACAGGGTGTTATTCTAAAACAGTTGTGATTTTCACATAGGGTCTACATCGCCACCCCTATTGGGGTTTCTTTGTCCTAATTGTGCTCTTGCAGCATCTCTCGCTGCTCTCATCTCTGCTAACTTTTTAGGGTCAATAGACTCTTTGAGTAATCTAAATGCCAAATCCATAGGCTCGCCAGTTCTAACATCAGGTGGAGCACCTTCCATTTCTCTCATTTGATTAAAACGTCTATCGGCTTCCATCATTTCTTCCATTGTTAATGGGTTTTGCTCGTCAGGTTTATCTCCTCTCAAACCTTCTTTTGCTTCTCGCATAGCCATTTCTCGCCTGTAATCTTCAGGGTCTTCAACTAAACTAGGGTTTTTGTATCCAGTTCTGCCCAAAGCAGCCATCAAATCTCTTTTATCAGGTGCTCCGTACCTTTTTAGCAACTCAAACGCCTTTTTCATCGGCATTGACCCATATTTTTTCATTTTTTCAGGTGTCGCTGTATCCGTAGGACTCTTGGGCATCTTCGGCCCAACCGCAATCACCAAAGCCATACCTTTCTTGCCCTTTTTATCAGCCACTAGTACTAACCCCTTGCCACTTCGGACGCTGCTATGGCCTATAACCCTTTTTTCTAAAAAATTTTTTTTCAGGGGGTACTAACTTGTTTCGACAGGCTGAGGCTATGTAGCAATCGGGGTCGCAAACTCCAACAACGCTCCAACAAAAAAACCTTGTTTTTAGCCCAAAAATCGGCTTCATCCAAATTTTTTCACAGCGTTGTGTGTGGTTAAAAGAGCACTACGTCGCAACGCTACGTGTATCTCTCCGGCTAACAGGTGACGCTACGTAGGGCTTGGGCTACGTTGTTTTGGGGGTTTTTGTTGTTGGGGTTTTGTTGTTGTGTGGGTTGGGGTTGCTCGCACTCCCCCGAAAGTAAAGGGGGCTATCATAATCCCCCAACAACAACGCTCCAACAACAGCATCACGCTCAAAGTGCTTCACGCAAACGCCAACAACCCACGCCACTATGTTGGAATCCCCACCCATATGGATGGACTAAACAATAGTCTCTCTTCATAACACCCGAAGGGCGACTCACTACGTCACCATACACCCTGTCGCTACGTGGTCAGTAGCATCGAATAATGTGGGTAGGTTGTATCAGAATGCGGATAAAATAAAGTTAGTATATAAAGGTCTAGTACTATAGTTAATTGTCTGAAAAGGTGAAAACCTATCAGATGGAGTTGTATAAAATATGAATGAATATAAGAAAGATACAAGGAATGCTGAAGAAAGTAAAACCCTAGGGTTCGTAGGTATGCTATTAGTGTACTTAGCGAACATTATCCTAGGTCGTAAAGTTACACATGATATTGTGTGTTGGATGAATTATGTCCGTGCTGATGGTACATCTATGTTGATACCACATATGCCAACTGAAAAATATCCAGCAAATGATATGGTAAAAACTGCTAAACAAGCACGTAAAGCAATAAAAGATTTGTTTACATGGATGAAAGAAGCCCAAACATCTGGAATTCTTTTAGATGGTGTACAAACACCCATCAAGATATCAAAGAACGGTGACTTAACAGGTCACAAAACTATGGCATCTGCTCAAAAAGTAGAATTTTACAGACCTGCTGGTAAAGCCGGAAACAACGAATATGGTGCATGGTATGGTAACTTAGCACAGTACAAACTTTCACAGTTTGTAGGTGCTTTTACTATCCCTCGAAGAAGACTCAATCCATCTACAAGAGTACAAGGAGAAATCAAAACTCCTTACTCTCTTGATGGTGTTGATATGCCTTTGAAGACTGTACGCAGTAAAATGCTTCAAGCGTTTTCTGGTAATCTACCAACCATCACCGTCAATGGTGTGGCTGTGGATATATCCGGTACAAGAAATGATGCAATAGCAAAAGCCGCTTGCTTAATAGCAGGTTATGCTAATGGATTATTCTTTGATTGTGCTACTAAAGATGTAACACCTTCTTCAGTATCAGTTCAGAACATGACTCCTGCTCAAATCAGTGAGACTTTTGGTGTTGATGTATCAACACTCAAAGCCCTCATTAATTCACTGTGAGTAGGTAGGAGAATAAAGTTCAGTAATACACAAACCCTCCTCGGCCTTCGGGTCGGGGAGTGGTCTTCATACTCTACCGAAACGACCATGTGAGTTTTATTTCTCACATATATATTTCACCTTCTCATGTGGTCGTTTCACATCACACTCGATATTATCATTATCAGGTTTCAGAACACTGCAAACTTGATACAAACGAAAATCGTTAGACGTAACCAGAACAAGATTATGGCATCTGTCTGACGTACAAGGAATCTAAGGTTCAACGTTCCGACTACTCGGATAGTGGCTCGGATATACAGATAGAAAGGACAACTTGTACAGATAACAGAATGGATGTAGTCTGCTACACATGCAAATCATAACATGTTAGAATGAATGTGTAGAAATAATGTCATAGACACTGTAAACCCATACCAAACACACTTGACCGTGTGGGGTGCATGACACTAACATAGGTCGCCACATACTTCAGTTGGCCGGTATTCGGTGATAACACACACTAATTAGCCCTGCTCCTTCGGGAGTGGGGCTTTTTTTTATTTTCAAATTCGGCTTGGTACGTGCGTCAAGTATCTTCATGGACATGAAGAACGTACTTTCATGCACGACCCAACCATATGGGTGGACAAATGCACATAATTCGTGAAAAAAATTGAACAATTGTATAGCCGCACGTAGAATCAAGTGAGTTTGATATAAACAAACCCGTTGTTGTTGGGGTGACACACACGCCCCCGTAAACAACGTAGCGACAAAGATTCCCTATATACATATACGCACGTAAGCAAATACTCGATAGTCATATACACGCTACGGTATGTTTCTAATTATTCTATTATTCATCTATACATAATAATAATAGTAGTATATATTGAGTGTAGGAGGGTATGAATAATGACTATCATCAAATTATTCA